>Ga0208297_1001313_pt1 | contig 25585 bp, 26 predicted proteins | sample LMS_cellobiose_e_FD_187367 | JGI IMG/M metagenome (GOLD analysis project Ga0208297, IMG submission 187367) | Rumen-fistulated moose microbial communities from Alaska, USA - LMS_cellobiose_enrichment (SPAdes) (version 2) | ecosystem: Host-associated > Mammals > Digestive system > Stomach > Rumen... | reverse complement strand
AAAGAGGCCGAGACCGATCTTCTTCCACGTTTCGGCGGGAGATGGTTGGCGTCCCGGTACATCCTCATATAGTTCCGGGCGGTTTGTTCGCTGATACCATATTGCGCGGCGGCTTCATAACGGCTCACTTCACCGTCGTAAATCCGCCGACCTATGTCCAGTCGTTCTTCTGGGGTGTACTTCATGGCAAGCCTCCTGTTCCTGTTCGGGCGCTTATGTACAATGGTGCGGTCTTGTCTGTCCATCAGTATACCATCGCCTGTACAATAATTACCCCCTTCGTGTCCAATCAAAACCACTAGTAAACTAGTGGTTTGCTCAGGCCCTAGAAGGGCCAGTCTCGTGCTGGTCCCTCTAAGGGGCTTGATGGTTTGTCATCGCATCACTTTTTCAGGCAGCCACTCAAAGTGGCTGTTTTTTGCCTACTGCCTCTTATTACCCGTAAACGGGTCCATATACTCCTTGATTGATACTTGGTCTTCGCTAAAATCTCGCTCCAGTTGATCTCGGATATACTCCTGGATCATCCGTTCATTCTTTCCTACGTACTACGTTATGTCGCCCAATCCAGCCACTCTGAACAGGAGGCAGAGCAAGGCGGCAGGGTGAAATCAAATTAAAGGAGTGAACGTGTATGATGCTAATGACAGACACTCAAATCGACCATCTTTCTTTTTCAGCCGGTCAACAACAGTTTACCATCGAGGACAAAGTGTATTCCCGAGCAGAGATGAGAGCCATGGAGATCGACACCAGCGACTACTGCTTCCTCACGAAGGCCGGAGACTTCCACGCCCAACTTCTTCTCAAGGCGGAGGCCAGGGATGGTATGCTGCGTGCGTTCTTCCGCTTTGAAGATGGCCGGAAGATCATCACCCCCATCTTTTGGTGGCAAAAGAGGCTTGGGTTCTGGGATATTCCTGTGGGGAAATGGCTGCTTTTGCACTATGGGCTCAGTTCCAAAGGCGGGGTTTACCTGATGGACGTGGAGTTGTAAAAGCACCTGTGACAGGATTTCAAGTGGACATTTTGGCCAGTTGAAAGGAAGATTATTCAGATTCGAGATGTGAATACCTACGCGGTCAGCAAGCAGGCCCTCTCAGAGATATCATGAACTCCATGACCCGCAGCGTGCTCACCCTAGGCAACTATGACAAGAGGATCGGCCAGTCCGGACTAGACAACAGCATCCGGCAGTGCATCCGTCTCATTGCGGAGTTCCCCATTCTGGCGGCCTACGCAGGCCACGCCTACAACCTTTATGAGATCGACGCCAGTATGTATACCCACCGCCCGGACCCGTAGCTGTCCACGATAGAGAATCTTCTGCTGATGCTTTGCCCTGACCGGTCCTATACGAAGCTGGAGGCCTCCTTGTTAGACTGGACGGACGAGGGGCAGGTCGCGAACTATCTCACCCAGTTGCTGAACAATGATACCTTTGACCGGGCGAGGCTGATCTATGGCATGGGCTATGCCATCTATTCCATCTCTGACCCTCGAAAAAAACTGCTGCGGACCTTCGTCTAGCGCTTGGCTGAGGATAAGAGGTGGGACAAGGACCTGCGGTTGTATCAGACCATCGAGGACTTGGCTCCTAATATTATCGACGGGAACCGACCGATTTATAAGGGTGTCAGCCCCAATGTGGATTTTTACAGCAACCTCCTCTACACACTGTTGTACATCCCCTTGAACTGTATACTCACTTCTTTGCCATCGCCTGGATCATCGGTTGGAGTGCCAAACGCATTGATGAGATAGTGGGAGCAGGAAAGATTATCCGTCTCGCCTATAAGAGTACCAACTGATTAAAACAGAGAGGAAGGATATCAATGGACTCTAACCTCAGCCTGTATACGCTGGCTTGGTATTTCGTGATTTGGTCCGGAATCTGCTGGATCGTCGAGGCATGCGATCAGGCCATTACCAAGGCAAGCATCGTCAACAGGAGATTTCTGAACGGCCTGGTTTGTCCGGTCTGTGGTCTTGACATAATCATTGACGCCCCCAGAACAATCCGATTTGTCAGTTCAATGATTTCCTTCAGGGACCGAAAAAACTGTTTTTGGCAGTCCCCTTCTCCTAGGACCATCCTTCCATTAAAATGCCCCGGTGGCCAGGTTCAAAACCGGCCTCCGGGGCGTTTTCTGTATGAATGTTCAATACCACTGGGGAAGCCTGTCTATCCGGCGGAGCTTGCAGCCATAGCCTCCAGCGCCTGGGCGTCCCGGCGCTTCTGCTCCTCGATAGTCTGCTTGAGCAGCATATCCTTTACCTTCATCAGCCGGATGGTGGCGCTGCGCTCGTTCTCGTCCAGCTTCATGGTGATATACTTGATGCTCTCCTGCATCTCGGGGATCTTCACGTATTCCAGGGCGTTGACCCGGCGGCGGGTCTTTTCGATCTCCTCCGCCAGCAGCTGAACGGTCTTTTCGATCTCCGCCAGCTTCAACATCCCCTCAAAGGCCTCGGAGAGAGCCTTCACCGCGTCATCCAGCTCACCGGAGGTAGCGGCGAAGCCGTAGGGGTAGATTTCTCCCGGGTTGGCGCTTTTGGTATGGAACTGATACTGGGGCACGTTCACCGACATGATGTTCTGGAAGGTGTAGTCCAGCTCCACGCTTTGCTTGGGATACAGCAAGGCCTGCTCCAGCATTTCCGGGGACATGAGCGCCGAGGCCACGGTGAAGGAGCTGTGGGCCCGGAGGAGGGACTCCTCCACGGACTTCCGCAGGCTCTGGTTCTCCCGGATGACCTCCATAAAGCGCTTCATCAGCTCGTCCCGTTTGTCCTTCAGCAGCTTGTGACCGCGCACCGCCGTTTTCAGCCGGTTTTTCAGCTTGGTCAGCTCCATGCGGGTGGGGTTTACAGTTGTTGCGGGCATAGGTCCACCCCCTTACCCTTCCTTGTCCTTCTTGGGCAGGTATTTTTCGATGTGCTCCTCCTTGATGCGCTTGAGCTCGCCCACAGGGAGCATGGACAGCAGGTCCCAGCCCAGATCCAGGGTCTCCTCGATGGAGCGATTCTCGTCAAATCCCTGGGAAACATACCGCTTCTCAAACTCGTCGGCAAATTTGGCGTAAATCAGGTCCGTGGGAGACAGGGCGGCCTCGCCCAGAATGGACATAAGCTCCTTGTTCTCCTTGCCGGTGGCATAGGCGGCAAACAGTTGGTTCATGGTGCCTGAGTGGTCCTCCCGGGTCTTGCCCTCGCCGATGCCCTTGTCTTTCAGTCGGGACAGGGAGGGAAGAACGTCTACGGGGGGATTGACCCCCGCCCGGAACAGGTCCCGGGAGAGGATGATCTGGCCCTCGGTGATATACCCCGTCAGGTCTGGGATGGGGTGGGTCTTGTCGTCCTCGGGCATGGTGAGGATGGGGATCATGGTGATGGACCCCTCGGTGCCCAGGCGGCGGCCGGCCCGCTCATACATGGTGGCCAGGTCGGTATACAGGTAGCCGGGGTAGCCCCGGCGACCGGGAACCTCTTTCTTGGCGGCGGAGACCTCACGAAGAGCCTCGGCGTAGTTGGTGATGTCAGTGAGGATGACCAGCACGTGCATGCCCTTATCGAAAGCCAGGTACTCCGCAGCGGTCAGCGCCATACGGGGAGTGGCGATTCGCTCCACGGCGGGATCATTGGCCAGGTTGATAAAAAGGACGGTCCGGTCCAAGGCCCCGGTGCGGCGGAAATCCTGGATAAAGAACTCGGACTCCTCGAAGGTGATGCCGATAGCGGCGAAGACCACGGCGAAGTTGCCGCCCCCCAGCACCTTGGCTTGCCGGGCGATCTGAGCCGCCAGGTTGGAGTGGGGCAGACCGGAGCCGGAGAAGATGGGCAGCTTCTGTCCGCGGACCAGGGTGTTCAGGCCGTCGATGGTGGAGATACCCGTCTGAATAAACTCGTTGGGGTAGTCCCGGGCGGCTGGGTTCATGGCCAGGCCGTTGATGTCCCGGTGGTCGGCGGCCAGGATATCGGGGCCGCCGTCGATGGGCTGGCCCATGCCGTTGAAAACCCGGCCCAGCATGTCATCAGAGACCGCCAGTTCCAGGGGGTGGCCCAGGAACCGGATCTTGGAGTCCCGCAGATTGATGCCGGCGGAGGACTCGAAGAGCTGAACCACGGCGGTGTCGCCGTTGACCTCCAGCACTTTGCAGCGGCGGACGTCGCCGTTGGGGAGCTCGATCTCCCCCAGCTCGTCGTAGGTGACGCCCTGAACGTGCTCCACCATCATCAGCGGGCCGTCCACCTGGTGGATGGTTTTATATTCCCGGATCATTCGTTCTCCCCTCCCTTCACGATGGCCTCGATCTGGTCTTCCATATCCATGCGGATGTTGTCAAAAATCACGGCGTACTGCTCCGCCGACGCGCTCTTGGCCCGGCCCAGGCGGTCCCGGGCGGGGATGGAGAAGAGCTTGGCGGGATCTGCCCCCCGCTCAATGGCGGCCCGGCAGAGCTTGTCATAGTGGAGGGCCAACCCCAGCAGGCGGCGCTGCCGCAGGAAGGGGGAATGGCTGTCCTCGTCCATGAAGGCGTTCTGCTGAAGGAAGTCCTCCCGGATGATCCGGGCGGTCTCCAGGGTCAGCTGGTCCTTGGGAGACAGAGAGTCCTTGCCCACCAACTGGACAATCTCGTTGAGGCTGGATTCCTCCTGGAGGATGGCCATGGCCTTCTCCCGCTGCTGGAGGAACTCCTCGCCCAGGTTTTCATCGAACCACTCCTTCAGACCGTCCAGGTACAGGGAGTGGGACCGCAGCCAGTTGATGGCCGGGAAGTGACGGCGGTAGGCCAGGCCGGAGTCCAGAGACCAGAAGACCTTGACGATCCGCATGGTGGCCTGGGAGACCGGCTCGGACAGGTCGCCGCCGGGAGGGGATACTGCGCCCACGGCGGTCAGGGTGCCCCTTCGCTCCTCGTCGGAGCCCAGGCACTCCACCACGCCGGCCCGCTCGTAGAACTGGGCCAGACGGGAGGACAGGTAGGCGGGGTAGCCCTCCTCGCCGGGCATTTCCTCCAGACGGCCGGACATCTCACGGAGGGCCTCTGCCCAGCGGGAGGTGGAGTCAGCGATGACCGCCACGTCGTAGCCCATGTCCCGGAAGTACTCCGCAATGGTGATGCCGGTGTAGATGGAAGCTTCCCGGGCGGCCACGGGCATGTCGGAGGTGTTGGCGATGAGGACGGTCCGCTTCATCAGGGACTCTCCGGTGCGGGGGTCCACCAGCTCAGGGAACTCCCGGAGCACGTCGGTCATCTCGTTGCCGCGCTCGCCGCAGCCGATGTAGACCACGATGTCCACGTCAGACCACTTGGCCAGCTGGTGCTGCACCACGGTCTTGCCTGAGCCGAAGGGGCCGGGGACCGCCGCCGTGCCCCCCTTGGCTAAGGGGAAGAGGGTGTCGATGATGCGCTGGCCGGAGCACAGCGGTGTTTTGGGGGGATATTTATGCTTGTAAGGCCGCCCCACACGGACCGGCCACTTCTGGACCATGGTCAGGGGAACTTCCCTTCCATCCTCGGTCTTCAGAACGGCGATGGTGTCCTCCACGGTGAAGGAGCCGCTTTCGATGGAGGTCAGCGTGCCCTTCATCCGGGGCGGAACCATGATCTTGTGGAGAACCACAGGGGTCTCCTGAACGGTGCCCAGAATGTCGCCCCCCTGGAGGACGTCCCCCGCTTTGGCGATGGGCTGGAAGGTCCACTTCTTCTCCCGGTCCAGAGCCGGGACCTCCACGCCGCGCTGGATGGTGGCGCCGGAGATCTGCATGATCTTCTCCAGGGGCCGCTGGATGCCGTCGTAGATATTCTCGATCAGGCCGGGACCCAGCTCCACAGACAGAGGGGCGCCGGTAGTCTCCACCACCGCGCCGGGCCCCAGGCCGGAGGTCTCCTCATAGACCTGAATGGAGGCGGAGTCCCCGGTCATGTTCAGGATCTCACCGATCAGGCGCTGCTGGCCCACCCGGACCACGTCGGCCATATTGGCGTCGCCCAGACCGGTGGCCACCACCAGCGGGCCGGAGACTTTCACAATTTTTCCGCTCACGTTGTCATACCTTCTTTCAGAACGATGGACAGTCCATCGAGGATAATGCCGGTTGAGGCGAGGCCGAGCTGTCCGGACAGAGGTCTGGACCATTCGGCCCCGTTTCCTTTCGGTTACAGGATATTCGCGCCGATGGCCCGCTCCACGGATTCGGAGACCTTGGCCATGCCGATGCCCAGGGATCCCTCCTTGCCGGGGATGAGGATGATCGCCGGGGTCAGCTGGTCCTTGTACCGGGAGACCTCCTCCCTGATCCTGGAGGCCAGCTGCTCCGTGATATAGATGATGGCGTAGGGTTCCTTCGCCAGCCGGTGAAGGGTCTTCCTCCCCTCCTCCGGGTCTGTCACCGGGAACACATCCAGCCCCAGGACCTTGAAGCCCATGACGCTGTCCCGGTCCCCCATCACTGCGATCTTATACATAGGCGTCCCTCAGTCTTTCTCGTATGGTGTCGGGATCCAGCCCGGCCAGCTTGCCGGTGAGGAGGATCCGGATGGCGGTGAACTCGTTCTCCTTGGCCGCCAGATAGGCCACCACGGGCGCGTCCCCGAAGGGCACCAGCCGGGCGGTCTTGAGGTAGTCGTTGACGGCGTTGTCGCACAACCGCTCAAAGTCGGTGAGCCGTCCCCCTTCCAGGGCCTCGGCTCCTGCCTCCGCCGCTTCCTTCAGCATGGACAGAGCGTACAGGTCCGGCAGGGAGCCCCCCGCGCCGGTGGCGTTCAGGACCCGGCCCACGTCGATGTTGCCGCCCTCGAACAGGATGGGCCGCAGGAACTCCGTCCCCTTCCCCATCCGGCCCGCCCGGACGGCGGAGCGGAGGTTGGCCGCGTCGATGCTGATGCGGACATAGCCCGCCAGGAAATCGGACCCGGCGGCCTCGGCGATGGAGAACATGTCCTCATAGCAGGCCCGGTCCAGCACCAGATCGGACAACTGGGGGTCCTTGGTGGTCCCCAGAGTCTCCCGGGCCTCCTGAACGGCCTCCTGGACCAGAGGGGGCAGCCCCCGGAAGTCCGAGGCCAGCAGCTTTTCCCGCAGCTCCCGGGCCGGGACCCGGCCCAGGTCCAGCAGAAGGTCGTCGGATTCGATGCCCTGGGCCTCGCTCTTCAGGAGGACCTTGGCGTTGTGGTAGTCATAGCGGACCTTGAACACGTCGATGAGCACAGGGTCTGGGGCGAAGAAGGACAGCTCCCGGTAGATCTTCTCCTGCTCCGCCGACAGCGCCGCGTTGAGGCCGGGGACCGTCAGCGGACGGATATCCCCGTAGCCGCAGTCCAGCAGGACCGCCGCGGCGTCCTCAGGGACCTTGGCCTCCAGCATCTGCTCCATGCGGTCCCGGGTGAGCATCTGGGTCTCCAGGGCCCGGACCCGGGTGGAGAGGAAGAGATAGTCGGTGTCTTTGATCTTTTTTGCCAAATCAGCCCCCTCCTTTCCCCGTCAATCAAAGAGGATGGCGGCGGCCTGGCCGGCCAGCTCCTCACGGCTCAGCCGCAGCAGGGTCTCAAAGGTGCAGTTGACCTCCGAGGTCCGGTCCCGCAGCAGGAGGCCGCCGTCTATGTCGGCCGTTTCCGCCGAGAGGGTTAGAGCGGCGAGCTTTCCCGCCTGGGACCGGAGGCGGTTGGCCTCGGCCACCACCTGTTCCCCCAGGGACGCCCGGTCCGCCTGGTTCAGCACCACAGCCTCCTCCCCGGACCCGGCGCTGCCGGCAGCCAGGGAGGCCAGAAGGGCCATATACTTCTCCCGGGGCAGGTTCAGCAGGGTCTCCCGGGCCTGGGCGAAGGCCTCGTCCAGCACGGCCTGCTTTGCCCCCAGGATGGTCTTTTTGCTCTCCATCTCCGCGGCGCGGATCAGGCGGTCCTGCCGCTCCGCGGCGGCTTTTCTTCCCTTTTCCTCGGCAGCGGCCTTCTCCTGCTCGGCCTGCCTGCCATACCGGTCCGCCACAGCCTTGGCCTCTGTCCTGGCCTTCTCCAGGATGGCCTCGGTCTCTGCCCGGCTCTCCGCCTGGAGCTTGTCTAAGATTTTTTCAATACCATTCATTCGGATGTACCATCCTTTCGATGGGTCTCACGTTTACATCGTCAGGGCTTCGTAGGGAAGGCCGTTGAGCATCAGGAAGGTTGCCAGCAGGCAGAGGATGGCGTAAAACTCCACCATGATGGCCATGATGATGCCCTTGGACATCTCCTCCGGCCGCTTGGAGCACATGGCCAGACCCGCCGCCGCGCACCGGCCCTGGGCGATGGCGGAGAGCAGGCCGCCGATGGCAATGGGCAGGCAGGAGGCCGCGAAGAGCAGCCCGCCGGGGACAGTGAGGCTGATCATGTTGCCGGAGAAGAACCCCAGCTGCATCAGAGCGAAGAACCAGGCCACCAGGCCGTACAGGCCCTGGGTGCCGGGGATGATCTGGAGGATCAGGACCTGGGAAAACTTGCCGGGGTCCTCCGCCAGAACGGTGGCGCCCACCTCGCCGCAGGCGCCCACGCCCTTGGCCGAGCCGGAGCAGGCCAGGCCCACGGCCAGAGACGCGCCGATGATACCGATGGCTGTGCCTAAATTCATCATATCCATGGATTTTCTTCCTCCTTATAGAGATGTTCTGTATGAGAATGACGATCAGAAATTATTCAGCATCAGAAATGTGGCCAGCAGACAGAGGATGGCATAAAACTCCACCATGATGGCCAGGATGATGCCCTTGGACAGTTCGTCGGAGCGCTTGGCCAGCAGGGACAGATCGCTGGCGCACAGGCGGCCCTGGATCATCCCGAAGATGAGGCCGCCAATGGCCACCGGCAGGCAGGAGGCGAAGAACCGCACCCCCATCTGCATGGAAAAGTCCGCCAGCTTGGCCACGATGGTGCCGTCGAAGACCCCCAGCTTCATGAGGGCCAGGAACCAGACCACCAGGCCGTACAGCCCCTGGGTACCCGGCAGGATCTGCAGAATCAGCGCCCGGGAGAATTTTCCGGGGTCCACCGAGATGGCGCCGGCGCCGGCCCGGCCCACGGTCCCTACGCCGATGGCCGAGCCCGTGCAGGGCAGAGCCACGGCCAGAGCCGCGCCCAGAAACGCGATGGTGATGCCTGTCATGCTGCGCCTTCCCCCTCTCTTTCCGCGGTGTCCACGTCCACGAACTTGGTCCGGTAAGCCAGAGGCTTGAAGGGCACGCCGCCCTCCTTATAGAACTTGCCGAAGAATTCCAGGTATTGCAGACGGGCCGCGTGTACGTAGGTGCCGATGAGATTGATGCCGATGTTGAAGAAATGTCCGATGAGGAAGATCACCACGAAGGCGATGATGTTCCCCGGCAGGGAGCCCAGGATGTTCATGACGCTGGCGATGACCGAGGTGGCCAGCATCAGGGCCATCAGTCGGGAGTAGGATAGGAAGTCCCCCAGCCAGCTGGTGATGTCGTACAGGCTGGCCACGCCGCCGAACAGCTTGCCGAAGATCCCCTTCTTGTGGCGGCCCTGGGTGGCGATCAATGCCACGACGCCCACGATCAGCAGGACCGGGCCCTTGCCCAGCACCATAAGACCGATGCCGGCAAAGAGGACCCACCAGGGGACCACGTCCAGGAAGCCCTCGGCGGGGCGGCCATCCCGGATCTCCATATAGATGTGGACGCACTGGCCGAAGAACATCTGCACCGCGCCCACGATGATGGCGATGATCAGTACCTGCATGGGGTTCTGGAGGGGATTGATCAGGTAGGGCAGTTCCAGGACCTTGCCGCCCAGGAAGTTCTCCCCGAAGACCGTCAGCACGTCGCCGAAGAAGCCACCGGTGATGAGGCCGAAAATGAAGGTGCTGATACCCAGGTACCGGCCCAGCCGGAACATATACCCCAGGGTGTTCTTGGGATTGTATTTCTTTACGATGATATGGCTCACCACGAACAGGATGATGCCGTAGGCGATGTCCGCGAACATGAAGCCGAAGAAGGCGATAAAGAACCAGAAGATGAACGGGTTGGGGTCGATGCCCTCGTAGGCCGGGAGAGAATACATCTCCGTAACCATGTTGATGGGGTTCATCCATTTGGGGTTCTTCAGCAGGGTGGGCGGGGTCTCCCCCTCCGCCGGCTCCTCGAACTCATAGGCGCAGGTGAAGCGGTCCAGTCTGCGGATCAGCTCCTGCTCCTTCTCCCCCACGGCCCAGCCCTCCATAAAGAAGATGGTGCCGTCGGTGAGCAGGTATTCCCGGGCCAGTTCCTTGTCCAGCTCCTGGTTGAGCCGGTCCACCGCCCGCCTGAGCTGGGGCCGGGTGTCCCCCAGGGAGGCGATCTTCTCCTCCTCCGCCTGACGGGCCAGGATCAGCTCCTCGCCCTCCCGCTCCAGCCGGGCCAGATTCTCCGCCGCGGTGCCGGTCATGTCCCGGAACTGGACGGCACTGAAGGAGAAGGGCTTCAGGGCAGCGTCGGCCTTCTCCGCCTCCTCCCGGTGGCAGAACAGGAGCACATAGTGCTGGTCCCGGTCGTCGTGAACGGAGACCAGCTCGGACAGGGGCGCGGCCTCCGCCAGCTTTGCCCGGACGGTCTCCAGGTCGAAGGCCGCCGGCAGGACCCCCTTGGTGATCCGCACCCGCGAGGTGGAGACGTCCTCCAGGCTGAGGCCCTCCACATTCCACGGGACCAGACCGGCCTTCACCTGGGTCAGGTGGTTTTCCCGGGACTGATACTGGGCGATCTTCGTCAGGGAATCCTGGATCTCCTCCGCCACAGCCAGGGCTTCGTTCAGGGCATTGTCATCCAGGAACTCCTCTTCAGTCAGTACCGGACGGACCTGGAAGAGGCTGAACTTGGCGGGGGCGTATTTTTTCAGCGCCGCCAGGGCGCCGTTGGTCTTGGAGAGCCGGGTCTTCAGCTCCCCGGCGGTGTTGCTGTCCCGGTGCAGGACGCTCCCCCATCCGGGGTCGCTGAGGCGGTCCTCCGTCTCTGTCAGCTCCACGCAGCCAAGGTGCTGCAGGAGCCGCAGCAGGTCTCTGCGCTCCCGCTCCAGACCGATGAGCCGGATGCGCTTCATTTTTACGATGGCCATGGAACACTCACGATCCTTTGCACGATAAAGTCTGCCGCCGCCGACAGCCGCTCCCGGGCCCGCTGAGAGATGTCCTGACAGACCGCCTGGGCCTGACGGTCGATCTCCTCGGCCCGGACCGCCGCCGCCTGCTCCGCTTCCGTCATCCAAACCTTGGCCTGGGCGGCGGAGGCGGCGCGGGTCTCACTTAGAAGAGCCTCCCCGGCGGCCTCTGCCTGCCGGATCAGGTCCTTGGCCTGGGCCGCCGCCTCCTGGGTGCTCTTTTTTGCAAGTTCTTCCGCTTCAGAAATCTTCATGATCTCATCCAACGCCATGTTTCCCCCTCCTTTCCAAGTGAAAATGAATTTTTCCCTTATGATACTATCATACCGGAAACATCATGAAAGTCAACGTCAATTATCTTAGTTTAAAATAATTTGTCAAAAGTTTCAAAAGAGATAGATGTTAGTATCTGCAAACTCATCAAAAAAGCCAAGAGGAAACCCTCCTGTGTTGCGGAAAACACGCGTCCGTGCTCGCGCCCTCCTGTCGACGGGCGGAACAGGAAGCGGCTGCACACAATGAGCGGGTTTCCCCTTTTCCGTTCCGGAGGGAAGCAACCTCCGGTTTTTAGTCTATCTTTACAACAAAGTATACACCATCCCCGGCCTTTTTGCAACAGATTAACAAAACTTATTCCACTCTTAAGAAGTTTTTTATTGTCCCGAAAAATTCCGCCCTGCTTTTCCTTTTTCCCGCCGCCAACCGCCTCTTGCCAAGCGGCGGCGAAAGGAGTATCCTAAAGACAGCAATCGACAGGAGGCGGGACGATGAGAACACTTGTGGCCTATTTTTCCAAAACCGGCAAAACCAAAGACGCGGCGGAGCGCATCGCGGCCCAGACCAACGGGACCCTGTTTCAGATCAAAACCGAAAAGAGCTACGAAGGCAGCTACCTCCACACCCTGGGTGTGGCCCGGAAGGAGTTCTCCTCCAAGGAGTACCCCGCCATTACCTGGCAGGTCCGGGGATTCGACACCTACGACCGGATCATCCTGGGCTTTCCCATCTGGTTCGGCACCTGTCCCCGGGCGGTGCTCTCCTTTCTGCAGGGCTACGACTTCACCGGCAAGACCATCCTCCCCTTCTGCACCAGCGGCCTCAACGGGCCCGGCAAGGCCACCGAGGAGATCAAGGCCGCCTGCCCCACCGCTTCGGTGCTGGAGGGCGTCCGGGTGAACAAATGCAGCGACCAGGAGCTGGCGGGGCTTTTCTGCGCGCCGTGAGGAAGTCTGCGTCTCCCTGATCCAAGATAGAGAACACAAAACGATCCCCTGACAGGCCGCGAGTCCGTCGGGGGATCGATTCATTTCATGCAGTCCATCGTTTCCAGTTAGGAGACGAAGGGCTGCTTTCTTTCATTCCGGAAATTCCAATGTTTTCAGCACCCGGGCCGGGGTCCCGCCCACAACCGTGTTGGGCGGCACGTCCTTCGTCACCACCGCCCCGGCGGCGACGATGGCGCCGTCCCCGATGGTCACCCCGGGCAGAACGGTAACGTTAGCCCCCAGCCACACCCGGCTGCCGATGACGATGGACGCCGGGTGGAGATTGGCCCGCTTCATGGGGTCCTGGTCGTGGTTCAAAGTGGCCAGGACGCAGTTGTGTCCCACCAGGCTGAAGTCCCCGATGGTGATGCCTCCCTGGTCCTGGAAATGACAGCCGGAGTTGATAAAGACCCCCTTTCCCAGCTTGATGTTCTTCCCACAGTCGGTGTAAAAGGGCGGAAACAGACCGAAGTCCGGGTCGATGGGGCGGCTGGTGAGCTGTTCCATCAGGTCATGGAGCTCCTCCGGGGTGTGGTAGGGGCCGTTGATCTCGGCAGTCAGCCGCATCGCCTCCTGGGAAAGTCCGTGCATACACAGATGGGTCTCGGACCAGGCGATCACTTCCTCACCGGCGTCCATACGGGACAGAAATTCCTTTAATTCCATGTGATATCCTCCATTCTTCTCTCTGCTTGTTAACAGGGTGGGATTTTGTCAGAGCGGCACGATCCGGAACTCAGGATTCCTCGTCTCCCGCCCAGGCCAGGGCGCAGCGAACCGCCCGGTCCCAGCCCTTCCAAAGCCCGGCCCGGGTCTCCCCATCGATGGCGGGATGGAACTCCCGTTGACAGCTCCAGTTTTCCAGGACCTCGTCGGTGTCCCTCCAGTAGCCCACGGCCAGGCCCGCCAGATAGGCCGCGCCCAGGGCGGTTGTCTCGATGCAGGCCGGCCGCTGGATGACCACGTGAGAGACGTCGGCCTGGAACTGCATGAGAAAATCATTGGCGCTGGCTCCCCCATCCACCTTCAGTGTGGGGATGGCCAGATCCGCTTCCCGGCCCATAGCCCGGAGCAGGTCCCCGGTCTGGTAGGCCAGGGACTCCACTGTGGCCCGGATCAGGTGGGCCCGGCTGACCCCTCGGGTGAGGCCCACGATGGTCCCCCGGGCGTAGGGCTCCCAATAGGGGGCGCCCATGCCGGAAAAGGCCGGGACCACATAGACCCCGTTGGCGTCGGGAACCTGGTTACAGAAGGCCTCGGACTGGGGAGAGTCGGTGAGCAAACCCAGCTCGTCCCGGAGCCACTGGATGGCCGCGCCGGCGATGAACACGCTGCCCTCCAGGGCATACCGGACGGTCCCGTCGGCGGAGGCGGCGATGGTGGTCAGCAGCCCCTGCTCCGACCGCACCGCCTTCTCTCCCGTGTTCAATAGGAGGAAGCCCCCGGTGCCGTAGGTGCTCTTCACGTCTCCCGGACCGAACCCGCACTGGCCGAACAGGGCGGCCTGCTGGTCCCCCGCCACACCGGTGATGGGGATGGCCCCGCCGAACCGACGGGTCTGTCCGTAGGACCCGCTGGAGGGCCGGACCTCCGGGAGCATGGCCGCGGGGATGCGGAAATAGTCCAGGATCTCCCGGTCCCAGCACAGGCGGTGGATGTCAAAGAGCATGGTCCGGGAGGCGTTGGTGTAATCCGTGGCGTGGACCTGACGGTCCGTCAGGTTCCAGATGAGCCAGGTGTCCACCGTGCCGAACTTCAGCTCTCCCCGCTCCGCCCGCTGCCGGGCTCCGGGGACGTTATCCAGGATCCAGGCCAGCTTGGTGGCGGAGAAATAGGCGTCGGGGATCAGGCCGGTTTTGTCCCGGATCCGATCCGCCCAGCCGTCCCGCCGAAGCTGCTCGATCCGATCTGCCGTCCGGCGGCACTGCCAGACGATGGCGGGATACACCGGCGCGCCGGTAACGGCATCCCAGACAATGGTGGTCTCCCGCTGGTTGGTGATGCCGATGGCGGCGATGTCCTCCGGCCGGGCGTCGATCTTCTGCATGGCCTCCATGGTGACCCCCATCTGGGTGGACCAGATCTCCATGGGGTCGTGCTCCACCCAGCCGGGCTGGGGATAGCGCTGGGCGAACTCCTTCTGAGCCACGCTGCGGATGGTCCCCTGCCGGTCAAAGAGGATGCACCGGGAGCTGGTGGTCCCGGCATCCATGGCGATGATGTATCCGCTCATGCCTCCAGCACACTCCGGAAAAAGTCCAGGATGCCCTGCTCCACCTCATCCCGGAGGTCGGCATAGTTGTGGATCTCGTGGCGGTAACCCTGGTAAAGCTTGGTAGTAACCGGATGCCCGGTCTCCTCCAGCCAGGCGGACACCTGTTTCACGCCCTCGCCGTACTGCCCAACCGGGTCCTCGCTGCCGGCGATGTTGTAGATGGGCAGGCCCTTGGGGACCTGTTTCGCCCAGTCCGGGCCGGTGATGACGTCGATCATCTGGCAGAAGTACAGGAAAGCCCGGTTGGTGGTGGGCCGGGAGAAGGCGTTCAGAGGGTCCAAAGCGTGGTCCGCCTGGACGAAGGGATCGGAGCAGATCCACTCGTTGCCGTACTTGACCCCCTCGGGGCACCGGGCAAACATCCAGCCCATAAGGGCTCCAGCGGCGTTGGGGTCGGCGGACTCGCCCAGTCCGGCGTCCACCGCCTGGTTCAGCATGGCCATGCCCTGGTCCAGACCCGGGAAGGGGCCGGAGGTACCGCACAAGGTAACGGCTGCCAGCTCGTTCCCGTATTTTGTCAGGTAGTCCCGGGCGATAAAGGAGCCCATGCTGTGGCCGTAGAGGAAATACGGAAGGCCGGGGAACTTCTCCTTCACCAGTCCGGTCAAGGTGTGCTCGTCCTCCATCATGGTGTGGACTCCCTTGTCCCCCCAATTGCCCCAGGTGTCGGACAGGGCAGCGGTGCGGCCGTGACCCACGTGGTCATCGGCGGCCACCACAAAGCCGGCGTCCAGGAAGTGGGAGATCATGTGGAGATACCGGCGGGAGTGCTCGCCGAAGCCGTGGACCAGCTGAATGATCCCCACGGGCCGGGCGGCGGGGACATAGATCCACGCCTGGACCTGATCCCGCTGGTTGAAGGACGGAAAGCTGAATTCATATAACATGGTTGTGACCCTCCTGTCTGTTGTACGCGGCGGTCCGCCCGGGAGCGGGCCTGAATAAATTGAGTATACCCCAGGAAAAAAGGCAAGTCAATTACAGACGAAAAAGACGCCGGCAGGTCCAGCCTGTCAGCGTCTTGTTGGTTTTGTATGTCCTCATTCCTGCGGGGCCGTGCTCTGCTCCGCCGGAGGGTCCTGGGCAAACAAAAGGAGGTTCACCACAAACACACCCCTCTCGGTCTGAATGTCCAGGGTGCCCTTGTACCGCTGCACCGCAGCCGCTACCGAGGCCATGCCCAGGCCGTGGTCGGACCGCTTGGCCTTGGGCAATCCCTTCTTATTCAGCTTGACGGTCCCCTCGTAGGGGTTTTCCACGGAAAGGCCCAGCATCTGCTGAGAGAGCATCCGGGAGATCACCCGGACACGCCGCCGTTCCTGAGGCAGCTCGGACACCGCCCGGAGGGCGTTTTCCATCAGGTTTCCCAGGATACCGCACAGGTCGGCCTCCCGGACAGGCAGCTCTTCCGGCAGGTCCAGATGCCAGTTGACCACGGTATCCTGGTCCTTGGCCCGCCCGGCATAACTGGCCGCCACCGCGTCGATGGCGGTGTTGGCACAGTACCGCTGCTGGCCGTTCTCCACCGCCTGGGTGAACTGCTGGAGATACTCCGTGAGTTTCTTCATCTCTCCGGACCGGGCCAGTCGGTCCAGCACCAGGATGTGCTGGCGGAAGTCGTGGCGCAGGGTCCGGGTGTTGTTGAGGTAGGCCCGCAGCTGCTCGTAGCGTTTGCGCTCCATCCGGTACAGGGCGTTTTCCTGCTGGAGACGGAAGCTCTCTGAGTAAAGCACCGAGGAATACCAGAACGTATTGTACAGCAGGTAAATGGCAAGGGGAACCAGCGCCATGGCAACCAGGGCCACCGGACGCACCCGGCCCACCATGACCACTGATGGGCTCATGGGGACCATCCAATGAAGCAGGGTCGCAAGTGCCACAGGTACGAACATCAGAATTTTCCATACCTCATCCAGCCGCTCATCTTCCAGCAGGAAGGGCAGCCGGTTGTGGAAGGTGCGATAAAAGGCGGTCATCAGAATCAAGTCCAAGCCCAGGCAGACAAGGCTGGACTTGATGGAGAAGGGGCCCAACTCATCGGCCAGTTCCCAGGGGGCGCAGAGATAGTTGGTGTACAGGGCGGCGAAGGTACAGAACATCAGCGCGTTAAAAAAGCAGAATAGCTTTTTGGACGGCACAAGATCCACACAGAACCAGTAGGCGACCAAAAACGGAACCGTACCGGGGAACAGCAGGCTGTTGGTATCCCCCCTTCGCGGCGCAAAGGGGGGCGCTGACGGCGATGATCAGCACGATCATCCCCCCGGCGATCCAGTAGAGCCGCCGGGGCGGATAACGCAGGTCATCCCGAACGGGCAGCAGTGCGAAATAGGCCGCGGGGAACAGCACCGCCATCTCCAAAGCATGGCGCAGGACCAGCATACCGTTCATTTCCCCGTCCCCCGTTTCATCCGCTGAAACTGGTACCGGGTGAACTGGTCAATGATGTCCGACCGGCCCCGGACTCTCAGGAGCACGCTCTGTCCGTCCCGGAGGCGAAGGGAGTCCCCGTCCAGGGCGGCTACGAAGTCCATGTTCACCAGCACGCCCCGGTTGCACAGGAGGAACCGGGGGTCTCCCCGCAGCCGCTCCCAGATGACGGCGAAGGTCTGGATGCTCCGGATCCGCTGACCGTCGGAGGTAATGATGTCCACCGCATGGCCCTGAGAAAGGGCAGTGACCAGGCCGTCGTAGGGGATGTGGACCTCTCCCCGGGGCACCTTTACCACCATCTCCGGTCGGGCCGCCGACAGCACTCGCAGCGCCTCCTCCATGACCCGGCCCAAAAGGACAGGGTCATAGGGCTTAACGAGGTAGTCGAAGGGGTGGACTGGGAACGCGTCGAAGGCAAACTCCCGGGAGGCGGTGAGGAAGATGATAAGGATCCGGGTGTCCAGGGCCCGCAGCTGACGGGCCAGGGAGATGCCGTCCATCTCATCCATGCAGATGTCCAGAAAGGCCACCTGGACGTCACCGGGGCTGTAGTCCTTAAGAAAATTCGGGCCGCCGGAAAATGTCTCCACGGAGAACCCCGAGACCATGTCCGCTGAGGAGGTGGAAAACCAGGTCTGTAGATCCTGTTCCAGCTGCGCCCGATCCTCTGCCAGATCATCTACGATGGCGATTTTCAGATCCATGGAGCTTCCCTCCTTCCGCGACGTTCTTTTCTGAAGATATTGTATCACAGATCGCGTTTTGTGGAATACCTATCTATCATGATTTTTGCGTTGCCATCTGGGACAATCGTGCCACTCTTTCTGCCCAGAAGGCAAGAAGCTCCTGTTTGGACGCCACACTCCGCTGTTCTCCGGCGGTTTTTGTATGACTTCCCCGCCCGCTGGAAATACTGAGACTGCTGACGCGCCCGGCGCGCCGCAGCCTCTCATACCGTCCCCGGCGCGTCTGCCGCCCGGAAGTCCGGTCCGGTTGCCTCACGGGACCGGTGTGGGAGCAGCAAAACGAAAGCGAGGAACGGTATGGGACGAGGGAACAAAGTGGAGATCAGCGGCGTGAACACAGCCAGTCTGCCGGTGCTCAGTCGGGAGGAGGCCCGCAGGCTGTTTCTGCGGGCCCGGGAAGGAGACGAAGCCGCCCGGGAGACCCTGATCCGGGGCAACCTGCGGCTGGTACTCAGTGTCATCAAGAAGTTTGATGGGCGGAGCGAGAACCCAGACGATCTGTTCCAGGTGGGCTGCGTGGGGCTCATCAAGGGGATCGATAACTTCAAACTGGAGTTAGATGTGTTTCCCAGCACATATTTAGTGCCGATGATTTCCGGTGAGCTTCGACGGTATCTCCGAGATAACAAAACGATACGGGTTTCCCGGTCCATGCGGGATACGGCCTATAAGGTCTTGCAGGCAAAGGAACAGTTTCTCGCCCAGCACCAGCGGGAGCCGGGGATCGACGAGATCGCCGGGGAATTGGGGATTTCCCGGGAGGAGGTGGTCTTTGCCTTGGATGCCATCGCCGACCCGGTGTCGCTGAATGAGCCGGTTTATACCGACGGGGGCGACGCTATTTATGTGATGGATCAGGTCCAGGACACCCGGAATACCGATGAGAGCTGGCTGGAGCAGATCGCCCTGAAGGACGCCATGGACCGGCTGACGGACCGGGAGAAGGCCATCCTGAGTCTACGTTATTTTGAGGGGAAAACACAGATGGAGGTCTCCGCACACATTGGGATCTCACAGGCGCAGATCTCCCGGCTGGAGAAAAACGCAATTCAGAAAATCAAGCAAAACCTTTGATTTTCAATGGGTTGCGTTGTCTGACTCGATCTCGAAGTCGAAGGAGTAGTCGATGTGTCTGTCCGCCGACCTGTAACGCTTGAGCTCTAGCTTTTCCTGCAGCGCGGACCAGGTCTTTACTCCGTTCATCCTGGCGATCGTGGCCCAGCTGGGATAGTTGCAATCCCGCTTCACATCATATTCTTTCTGACCCATAGGTCTGATCCGATTATACTCGCTGATGAACCGTTCTGTCAGTAAGATACGGGATGATTGGCGTATCTGGACTTGGGCAGTCTTTCCTTTAGCGGGTAGTACAGGTCCCTGAACTCCTTTGCGGTCATCCCGAACCGGTTCTTAATGGTGGGGTGACTTGGAAGCTCCGGACGCTCGAAATCTCTGGTCGTGATCCCCCTGCTGTTCTCCCGGATAAACTCCTCGCAGGCGTCGAAGATCGCCTCTTCGCTCCAAGAAGTGAACGGCAGTTCCGATGCGCACAATTCCAGCTTTTTGATGATTAATCCCCGTTTCTCCGAGTCGATTTTCGTTGTTCGGATGATTTTTATGGCCTCGTTGAGGGCTTCTTTTCTAGTCATTTTACACTTTCTCCCCTTTTTTCAGTGTGATCGCACGCTGGTTTATGCGCGATCACGCTTTTTTTGCTCAGCTTTTGCTTGTTGTGAAAATAATCTTCCTGCTGAGTCTCCCCCTCTGCAGCTTTTTCATAGAAATCCTCGATTCCTATGAATATGCAGTTTCTGGCGATTACCATGCAAACTTTAATCTATTCTGCTGTTCAAATACACTCATCTTCTGTTTTTGTCAAATAATAACTTGTGTTCCCTCACTTTATCAGTGTGATTGCTCTTTTTACCGCAATCACGCTTTGTTTTTTGTCAAATTAAATATGTTCCCAAAAATCGTTCTGTTGTTTCACATTCTCCTCCCACTGCGTTTTTCTCCAAGGAAATACTGGCTTTTATAGTCTTTTCCGTTTCCTATAATTTCCATGTAAACTGCAAACTGTTAATCTACTCAGATATATCCATTTTCTGATTTTGTCTAATTATAACTACTTTTTCCTTGACTGTGATACTTCATCGGGATGACATAGGTAGAAGGAGGAAGGAAATCGGATGCTTTTGATAAAGCGCAAAAATCCATTTCTCACAGCTATCCTAAATCTCACTTCATGTTTGATTCAGACGAAACCACATCAACATAATACCCCCCGCTTAGCTCTCCCCTATCGTCAGGAGGAGGAGGCAGGCATAAGCAGGACGGCTTCCTAGGAGGAAAAGAACTATGGCAGAAAAGAAATTCAAAATGATAAAAAGCCCTTCACCCATGGGTGAAAAGGCAAAAATCGCATTATATATCCGTGTTTCAACTGACAAGCAACGGGAAGAAGGCTACTCCCTGGAAATCCAGGAAGAACGGCTCAGGGCCTATGTGAAAAGTATGGACAAATTCGCTAAGGTTGTTCTGTACAAAGACGATGGGTTCAGCGGAGGATCGCTGGACCGTCCTGCCATCCAGCAGTTGATTCGTGATGCGAAGGCCAGGCAGATCACACATGTCGTTGTTTTGAAGCTGGACCGAATCAGCCGGTCACAAAAGGATACCTTGTATCTCATCGAAGATGTGTTCATCCCCAACAATGTTGCGTTAATCTCTGTTCAGGAATCTTTCAATACCAATACCCCATTTGGAAGAGCAACTATTGGTATGCTGTCCGTTTTTGCCCAGTTGGAGCGGGAAAACATCTATGAACGTACCAGGGCCGGGATGTTAAAGCGCGTAGAGCAGGGCTACTGGCCGGGAGGCGCCACTCCGCCGCTGGGATATGACTACGACCCCAGCAAGGGCATCCTTGTTCCAAACGCTGATGCGGATAAGGTTCGGTATCTGTTTGAGCAGTACATTTCGGGAGCAAGCCTGTTTCATATTATTGACGATATTGGGATTATGAGTGCCAGTCATGCTTATAAGATATTGACCAGAAAGACCTATATAGGGCTCATTGTCTATAACGGCATTGAGTATCAGGGGCTGCACGAACCGATCATATCATCCGAAACCTATGATTTGGCAAATCGATATCTCAAGCAGAAAGCAAACGGACACCTTGTCACGCAAACCAACCACTTGTTGTCAGGACTTTTTGTTTGTGGGGTATGCGGCGCAAGGATGCGATATCAGAAATGGAACAAGAACGAGTGGAGGGTGATGTGCTATTCCAAATTCAAATCAAATCCGTACCTGGTCAAAGCTCCGAACTGTGACAACGAGTATTTGGATAGCAGGATCGTAGAACAAGGTGTTCTCGATTGCTTGTTTGCGGCTGCGGATAAGGACAGCACCCTCATGCCTTTGGACACTCCTTCCCACGTTAGCCTTCTGGACATTCTCACGCAGCGGTACAATCAGGTAATCCAGAAAATGAGAAGGCTCTGTGACCTGTACTCCTCTCAGCCGAGTGATGTGCTGAAAGAAATGATTGATGAGGCAGAAAGGACACGTCGTGATCTGAAGAAAAGGACCTCTCAAGAGAAAAAGAACATGAAGGCGGACCACAAAGCGTTCAGGCCTGAACAGAATCTCAGTCTGCGCGATCAGTGGGATCAACTTGATTTTCCTCAAAAGAGGATGATCGTCACGAAGGTGATTAAATCTATCACGATCACCCACGGTCGGGTTAAGGTCTGTTTCAAGGCAGATGGCAATCGGCAGGTCAGCGATATTACATAACAGAGAGCCGGAAGTCGACGTGGTAAGCGTCGTGCTTCCGGCTCTTTGTCCAAAAGCCACGCTCTCATCACGCGGACTGATGATCAACCTTATGCTGTATGCTGGGAAGCTTCCGCTCTACGTCACTTTTTCTCCAGAAACATAGCTGCATCCAGCATTTTGTTGATTTCCTCCGCACGCATCGTTTTCCATCCATTAACCCGTTTTACCAGAACCTTTCTTGGATAGCGGCGAACGACGGATAATCCAATCGGATCAAAACTGATCCAGACTGTTTTACTTCGCTGGATTTCTTGTGGGTAATACCCTTTTGCTTTCACTCTGCTGAGCATCTGTTCTGTGACATATTTGGTCATTGCGGGCCTCATAGTATTTTTGATAAAGCAGATTATCCACACAGGTCTCCGGCAGCCTTCACCTTGACCCGGTTGGTATTGCCGGCGTAATAGGCCAGCGGGACATCTTCAACCTCAATGATCTCCACGGTGTCCCGAATTGCTCCGGACTGGACGGCCATATCTATCGCTTCCTGCCTGGCCTGTTCCAATGCCTCTTCCCGTGGGAGTTCATCATAGCTGATCAGCTTCTCGACGGTTCCGCTGACTTTGGAGATCGCAGAGCCAATGGCGTTGGCACACCCGAAATGATCAGGCTTCAGCACCGTTGAAGCTCCCGCCAGCGCATCAGGAAGAATAATAGACCCGCCTCCCACCAAAATCACGTCAATATCCTCGTTGGAAACCTTCATCGCGTCAATGGCATCCTCGGTCAGTTCCCGTATGGCCTCCATTGCCTTTTGTGCCAGCGGCAGTGGGATCTCAGCGGCGAGAGAGGGATCGCCGAGAGATACCATGCCGAGGCGTACCGCAATATCGGTAGCCGTCATTACATTGCCGCCAAAGACCAGTGCCTTTTCTGTGATTTCGTAGCCTACGCTGTCCGGGCCGACGGTTACCGTTCCGTCCGGCCGTTCCCGGACGATGGAGCCGCCGCCCAGACCGATTGAGATCACATCCGGCATTCTGAAGTTGGTGCGAACGCCGCCGATCGTGACTGCTACGCTGGATTCCCGTGGGAAACCGTTCTGGATCACACCCAGGTCCGTGGTCGTCCCGCCAACATCGATAACGATGGCGTTTTTCAGATTGCTGAGATAGCTGGCACCCCGAATCGAATTGGTCGGTCCGCAGGCCACCGTCAGGATAGGATATCGTCTCGCATAGTCTACCGTCATCAGGGTCCCGTCGTTCTGGGAGAGATAGATCGCGGCATTCTCGATCCCTTCCTCAGCCAGACTTTTGGCAAAGCCCTCCGTAAACCGTTCTGCCACCTGCCAAAGAGCCGCATTCAGGATCGTGGCGTTCTCTCGTTCAATCAGGCCCATAGAGCCGATCTCGCTGGAGATGGATACATGGACGTCCTCGCCCATGACCTGCCGGCAAAGTTCAGCGGCACGAAGCTCATGGTCATTCCGCACCGTGGAGAAGGCGCAGGAGATGGCAATGGACTGTACGCCCTTCTCCTTCATTTCTGAGAAGAACCGAATCGCAGCGACTTCATCCAGCGGGGCGATCTCCTTTCCGTCATACTCATACCCGCCGCCAATGATTGTCTTGCCCACAGCGATCTGACAGATATCCTCTGCCCAATCGACCATAGGCTCAATGCCCATAGTAGCGGGGGCCCCGATCCTCAGTATCCCTATCTTTGCCAGGTTCTTTCTTTCCACAATGGCATTGGTACACTGGGTCGTTCCCAGCATCGCCTGTCCGATCTGGGACCGGTCAACCCCGGATTCCGCAAGGACCTTCCGGAGTGCGCCCAGGATTCCGTCATAGATGTCACCTGAGGTGGGATGCTTGATATCAGCTACGACCTGCAAATTCTCGTCGATCAGCACCGCGTCCGTATTGGTGCCGCCCACGTCGATGCCCAGCTTATACATGGAATCCCTCCTTACAGCGTTCTTCCAGCGGAATATAGTCCGTGTCACACCCGAAATAGCGGGGACCCACCAGTTCCAGGCCGGCTTCGGTCCGCCACAGGTCAAAGCATTTCAGGCCCACCAGCAAAACCCGCTTGCCATATTTCAGCGCGTCGGTGGTGACTGGAGAATAGGTTTCTGTATCTACGAGACAGATCAGATCGGGGACCGTGGCAACGATAGTCTCATCTACTGTGGCCGTCAGGTTCTCATTCTGGAATTCCACGAATGCCCGGTGTCCCTTGTAATCCCCGATTCCCTCCAGGACGACCTTGCCGAAATTGAACGCTCCCCGAGTCTCCCGCAGAACATCAACGATCTTTCCTCGGAACAGCTTATAGCCTTCTGTAAACTGCAAAAAGTGTTCCTCCGGCGTCAGGGTCTCGCTGTTCTTGACTGTCCGAATGGCTTCCCCCAGCTTTTGGCTGCGGGTTACAATGTTTTTCACGCCGTACTCACGCATCTGCGTTCCGGTCAGAGTATACAGACTGACCGCGACGGAACCGCCGCAGCTCATGGTAACCGACCGGGCCAGTTCCTCTGTCCATTTGTTTGTGATGGTATCGAAAATCACGCTGTTTCCTTTCTCATCCGTCAGGGCCATGGGCGTCGCGCTGATCCCGCCGATGGTGAAGGTGACCATTTGAAGCTCCGGGAACGCCCGGCCCATGCCGTCGCAGTCCACCAGGGGCAGGCCCAAACGGGCCGCTGCCGCGATGGGGAGCATGGAGTTCAGACCACCCGCCTCCATGGGCATGAAGGCGTAAATCTCCTTTCCGAAGAACTGAGTGACCATGTTATAAAGGGTTTCATACTCTTTGCCGCCGATGGCCTTTTCCGCCAGCACGGTGGGCGCGCCCATCATGGCAATGGGTACCACCAGGGCGTCGTCAGGGACCTCCTCCGGGTCCAGCAGCGTGACCGGACCGCATTCCTTGATGGCTCCTACCGCTACCAGTTTTCCCACATAGGGATCTCCGCCGCCGCCGGCGCCGAGAAGGGCCGCGCCGCGGGCAATGTCCTCAATATCAGGAATATCGATCTTACGCAAAGCCAATCATCCTCTCTTTCTTTTCAGGTTGTTTTTTCTCCCGTGAGCTTGCTCAAGATGACATATAGAACCAGGGATACCACAATTCCGTTGACGGGACCGACGAAGAACGGCAGGTTCAGCGCCGGTACAGCCTCCACCAGACCAGGGAAGTTGGCGAAGGTACCGCCGGTAATGCAGGCAAGGATCGCTCCGACCAGGAATGAGATCACGCCGATGGCGGAGAACCCATCCTTGATCCGGAAGTTTTCCTTTTTCCCTTTTCCGATGATCCAATAGGAGGCAATGATAACACCTGCCAGAGGCGGGATCAGGGCGGACATCAGTGAGAGGAAGCCCTGGAACGCATCCAGCAGTCCCATAGCCGCCAGAATGGTTCCGATCGCGCCGGCGATCCCGGTCGTGATTTTGAACTTGCTTTCATCAAAGCCCAGCAGATTGCTCAGGGCTAGACCACCGGAGTAGGCATTGGTCACATTGGTCGTCCAGGTCGCCAGTACCAGGGCGATGAGGCCCAGGAAAGGAACGCCCAGGGAAGCCAGGATCGCAGAGATATCATACTGACCGGTGACAATGCTCATCAGCGCGCCGGTCACAAGCATAAACAACCCCGCCGGAATCACACCGATGATGGAGGACTTCACCACATCTGCCCGGCTTTTCGCAAAGCGGCAGTAATCCCCCGAGATCACGCCGCCCAGGGCAAAGGACGCGACGACCATGGAGATTCCGAAGACCAGTCCTGCAGAGGCGGCAGGCGCATAGTTGGCAATCGCCGTCCCGCCGTCGTTCTTGACGATTCCGGCAATCAATCCGTACAGACAGACAATGACAAGCAGGGGAACCGCCACATAGTTCAGCCATTTCAGGCCCTTGAAGCCCGCGCAGGCCGTGG
>Ga0208297_1001312_pt1 | contig 25625 bp, 19 predicted proteins | sample LMS_cellobiose_e_FD_187367 | JGI IMG/M metagenome (GOLD analysis project Ga0208297, IMG submission 187367) | Rumen-fistulated moose microbial communities from Alaska, USA - LMS_cellobiose_enrichment (SPAdes) (version 2) | ecosystem: Host-associated > Mammals > Digestive system > Stomach > Rumen... | reverse complement strand
TCCGTGCCAATTACCGAAACTATGCGTCAAAGATCGAGCCTGTACTTGCGCCTCTTGAGCTTTTTTTCCGCAATCTTCTTCTGAATGAGCACCACGAGTTGAAGAATCGGGCGCTTATTGTTGCCGCTCCGCAAGAGATGTCCCAATCTTCCGACCGGACAAGTACCGGACAAGTACCGGACAAGCTCGTCCCGGAAAGCCCCGGTATTTGTCGTCTGCTCCGTGTCGTAGGCGATCAGGAATTGTCGGTCAAAGGAATGATGGAAGCACTGTCGCTGAGGCATCGGGAAACGTTCCTCGCCAACTATCTGAATCCGGCGATCGACCAAGGCTTCGTCCGCCTGCTGTACCCCGACAGCCCGCGCCATCCGCGGCAGAAGTATTCGTTGACGGTCAAAGGCACTCTGGCATATCAGGCGCTGGACAAAAAGGCCTGATCAGGTCTCCCTTCTGTCACCTCCTGTAAAAAACAGCTCCATCAGCATTTATTGCATTGAAAATTCGGGGAATCGGTGCTATGTTAGAAGCGAAATGAAAAATTTGAAACAGCATCGAAAAATCCGGGCGAAGATTTCGTTTCGCCGTTATGAGATTTCGCAGGGAGAGTAGAGATGAAATACATTACCGTTGCCGAAGCCGCAGAAAAATGGGGCCTTACGCCGCGCAGCGTCCAGATCCACTGTGAAAAGGGAAACATCCCCGGCGTGAATATGCTCGGCAAGACCTGGCGGATACCTGCGGACGCCGAACGTCCGCGGCGAAAACCGCGCAGCAAGGCCCTACCTGCAGATGTTCTCGCGATCCTGAAATCGGAAAAGCGCGGACATATCTCCGGGGGGCTCTATCACCGGCTCCAGATCGACTTTACCTACAACACGAACCACATGGAAGGAAGCCGTCTGACCCACGAGCAGACCCGCTGGATTTTCGAGACCAGAACCATCGGCGACTTGCCGGGCGACCTGCCTGTCGATGACATCATAGAGACGGCGAACCACTTCCGCTGTATCGATCTGGTCATAGAATCCGCGGGGGCGGCGCTGACCGAGCGGTATATGAAAATGCTGCACGCTCAGCTCAAGAGCGGCACCGGAGACAGCCGCAAGGACTGGTTCGCCGTCGGCGACTACAAGAGGCTCGCCAATGTGGTAGGCTCCATGGAGACCTGCCCTCCCGGAGACGTTCACCGGGAGATGGTGAAGCTGCTTGCGTGGTACAAGGACGCCGACAAGACCTTCGAGAACATACTCGACTTTCATGCGCGCTTCGAGAAGATCCATCCGTTTCAGGACGGCAACGGACGGGTCGGGCGGCTCATTCTGTTGAAGGAGTGCTTGAAGCACCGCATCACGCCCTTCGTCATCGCGGAAAAACTCCGGAAGTTCTACTATCTCGGACTCCGGGAATGGCAGGGGCAGCCCTCAAGCCGCCTGCGTCTGCTAGAAACCTGCCGCGCCGGGCAGGATGCCTTTATCCTCGACCTTCGCCGGTTCGGACATGAAAAACTCGCGGCCGCCGCAGAGAAAGCCATGACCGCCTCTGCTTCGAATCCCCAATAGCAGCTGCTTTGAACAGGGCGGCAAGCCTTCCTTGAGGTAAGTTTCGCCTCAAGTTAAAAAAAATTCAAAATTTTACCAAAAAGGCCTTGACATCTTAAAACTGACGTGGTATATTAGAAGCGTTGCAAGAGGTAATGCAAAACCACAAAAGGAGGTATTTGAATTGAAAGACGACAAGAAAACAATTACCGCAACGCTTCTTGGGATCGAAGGAAAGCGTGACAGAGAAAGTTTCCCGGGGATGATCGCCGGAGCATATGTGTTATGGCTCGGGAGGAAGAAAGATGCCATTGATATTGAGGATCTGCCCTCTTTTCTCAAAAATGCCGAGCACGACGATTCCATTCGTCTGTTTGTGCAAGAGGAATTGAGTGACCATTGGGATAAATATCGCCCCTACATCACGAGTTTCGATCAGGAGCTTCTGAAGCAGATAATTTTGGAACTCGTGCCGTTGTCGCGAGACAGCCGTTCTTCCGGGCTCGTCCATACGCCGGAGAGTGTCCTTGAGTTGGTAGCGCAACTTCTTGAAATTGCCCCGGGGGACCATGTTGCCGATTTTGGCTCTGGGACGGGAGAGTTTCTGTGCCACGCCTGCAATCGGGTTCCGGAAGCCCATTACTGGGGCGATGAAATCGCAACGGTTTCAATCGCCATAGCCAAGATTCGAGCCAAAGTGCTGGGAGGAGACGTTACCCTCGTTCAGGAAGATATGTTTGCGCAAACGCGTACCGCGCGTAAGTTCGACAAGATATTTTGTTTTCCGCCATTCGGGATGCGATTGAGCTACCTGCCTCATGCAGAGGAATTCATGATGTCTCAGCCCGCATCACTGCCCAAGTTGAGAGGAACTGTTTCCTGTGAATGGATCTTTGCACTGAAAATGCTGTCCTGTCTGGAGAAGGGGGGAAAAGCTGTTCTCACAATGACTCCCGGAGGACTCTTCAACGCGCCCGATAACGATATTCGGCGCTACCTGCTGGAACGGCAACTCATCGAAGCGGTTATTCTGCTGCCTTCCCGGCTGCTTGATTCCACCGCAATTCCCCTTGCGCTGGTGGTTCTCAGCAGCAATAACAGCCACGTCCGCATGATCAATGCCTCAAAACTGGGAGTGCAAAAAAGGCGCGGTACGGAACTTACCGAGGAGGACGTCAAGCGAATCATCAGTGCTATGCGGGGAGAACGGTACGCTTGGAGCAACATGGTTGATTGCCGCAATCTGATCAAGTTGGGAAACATGGATCCCAATTACCACACGCGGGATGAAATCAAATTCAAGCATCAGGCAAGGTTCGGCGACGTCATAAAAGAAATGTTACGCGGAGCCTCCCTTACTGCCGCGGATCTGGATAACCTGACTTCTGCTGAGCCCACGGAGTTTCAGTACCTGGCTGCCAGCAGCATCAGAAATGGCATGATCGATGATGAACTGCCGTATCTGACGGCAATAGATGACCGACTCCGGAAGTATTGTCTGCGGGCCAACGATATCATCCTTTCAAAAATCGGGGCCCCGGCTAAAGTTGCATTGGGCGCTCCATCTGCGGGGCAAAACATTTTGGTAAATGGCAATCTTTTCATCATCCGAGTGAATGAAGACGTTGCCGACCCGTGCTACGTCAAAGTTTTTTTGGAAAGCGAATTGGGGCAGGCCAGCATAATGCGCGTTGCGGGCGGCTCAGTTATGCCGAATTTAAGTGTTGAAGCCATAAAAAATATGACCATATCGCTTCCCCCTTTAGCGGAACAGAAACAGATTGCCAATCGCTACCGGGCCAAGGCTGATGAGATAATTCTGCTGCGGAGAAAGCTGGAGGCTGCTCTCAATTCGCTCGGGCATATCCTGGACCTTGACGACAACAGGAGAGCATAATGCAACTGGACTTGGATAAGCTGGAGATCGTTTTGGACGGCGTCAGAGAACGAATTTGTCAGGCCAACCGCAACGATACTCTGTTGTCTCTGCTGGACGGGCTGGGCTGGGGAGACCTTTTGCCCTTTGCTCCGGAGGATGGCTTTTATTCCCATCCTGCAGGGCAAATTGTGGTGTTGGGAGCCAGCGAAGTGAAAAAGGACAAACTGCTCGGGATCGCGAAATCACTCGGGATATCCAAGGACCGTGTAGAGCTGTGCTTGGACTACGATGAACTTGTTCGCTATGATTACCGGAAGTTGCAGTATGCGCCTCATTATAGGCTGGTGCTGGTGGGGCCTATGCCGCACAAAACAACAGGTTCGGGAGATTTCAGCAGTGCTATCTCGGCAATGCAGCAGCCCGGATCCGGTTATCCAAAGGTCGAAAAGCTGCTGGCGGGGAATGAGCTGAAGATCACGAAGACGAGTTTTTCCGGGGCCCTGCAAAAGCTGCTGGACGAAGGATTCCTGAAAGCCGGGTAATTCATACCCGCAAAATCTTCGGAAAACATCCAGATGGACTCTTCGCGGATTGGGGGAATTTTTACGGTGCGGAACGGTGGCACCGCCGTCGAAATACCGTAAAATCCTGTAAAAGCGGTTGAAAAAACGGTCCTGTGATGCTATTTTACATTGAGGGAAGACGCATACGAGGAGAATTGAGGGAAGGATACCTTTATCCGGGTGAACCATGGCCATCAAGAAAAATGAATTGTACAGTTCACTGTGGGCAAGTTGCGACAAGCTGCGCGGCGGCATGGATGCCTCACAGTATAAGGACTACATTTTGACCCTGCTGTTCGTCAAATACGTTACGGATCGCTTCAAGGGGGAGATGTATGCAGACATTGCGGTTCCTGATGGCGGCAGTTTTGACGACATTGTCGCGTTGAAGGGGGACAAGAACATCGGCGAGGGCATAGACAAGGTCATCGCGAAGCTGGCGGAAGCCAATGAATTGCAAGGCGTGATCGACAACGCGCACTTCAACGACGATAAAAAACTTGGCAACGGTCAGGAGATGGTTGATAAATTGACCGATCTGGTTTCGATTTTTCAGCGTCCTGAATTGGATTTCAAAAACAACCGGGCTTCAGACGATGACATCATCGGGGATGCCTACGAATACCTGATGCGCAACTTCGCTACCGAGAGCGGCAAGAGCAAGGGACAGTTTTATACCCCTGCGGAAGTTTCCCGCGTTTTGGCAAAAGTGCTCGGCATCGGCGAGGTTACATCTTCAGATGTCTCGGTTTACGATCCGGCTTGTGGTTCCGGGTCTCTTCTTATCCGCGCCGCCAATGAAGCCCCTGTTGAGGTTGCCATCTACGGCCAGGAAAAAGACATTGCCACCGCTGGTCTCGCCAAGATGAATCTCGTGCTTCACAACAAGGCCTCCGGAGTCATTATCGGCAACTACAGCACATTTTCCGATCCGAAGTATTTTGAGGATGAGGAAACGCAAACAACCCTGCGGCGTTTTGATTTTATCGTCGCCAATCCGCCTTTTTCCAGCAAAAACTGGACGGACGGGCTGAAAGAATATGGCCGTTTTGACGGGTATGGAGATCGCCCTCCCGAAAAGAACGGAGATTATGCCTGGCTGCTGCACATCCTGAAATCTCTGAAAAGCAACGGCAAGGCGGCGGTCATTCTGCCTCATGGCGTCCTCTTCCGCGGCAATGCCGAAGGTACGATTCGGCAAAGCATTATCGGCCGCGGCTATATCAAGGGCATCATCGGATTGCCGGCGAACCTTTTCTACGGTACCACCATCCCTGCGTGTGTGATCGTGATAGATAAGGAGAATGCGGCATCCCGGCAAGGCATTTTCATGATCGACGCCAGCCGCGACTTCGTGAAGGACGGAAACAAGAACCGGTTGCGCGAGCGGGACATTTACAAAATCGTCAAATATTTCAACGAGCAAATCGAAGAGAAAGGTTATTCCCGTTTCGTCCCGAATGAGGAGATCAAGAAAAACGGCTGTAACCTGAATATCCCCCGCTATATCGACGGCGGGGAAAGAGAAGATCTGCAGAATATCGACGCCCACCTCAACGGCGGCATCCCTGCGGAAGATATCGACGGTCTGGAACGTTACTGGAAAATTTTCGGAACGTTGAAAGCCAAACTCTTTGCGGTATTTCGGCCCGGATACTATTGCCTGAAGCTGACCAAGGATGAAGTTCGCGACGCTATTTATACCGATGACGAATTTTCTGCCTATGCGGCAAAAATTGGGGAGGCCTTTACTCGATGGCAGAAGCGGGTGGACAAGAGTCTGCGCACCATTCACAGCGGGGTATGCCCCAAGGATTTCATTGTGACCTTGGCAGAAGAACTGCTCTTGAGTTTTGCGCCGATCGAACTCATCGATCGGTATGATGTCTACCAAGTGCTGTTGGCCTATTGGAACGAAACCATGGCCGATGATGTCCATGTTGTTGTGCATGACGGATATGGAGCCGCACGAGAAACCGAAAATATCATAGGAGAGTACACCTCCGGCAAGAAAAAAGGACAACCCAAGGTCATTGGCTGGGATGGAAAATTGCTTCCGAAGCCCCTGCTGATCGATAAGTTTTTTGCCACCGAGCAGAAGGCGATTGCCGATGCCGAGATAATTGTTGCCGATTTGGAGTCTCAACGTGACGCCATGATCGAGGAGCAGACGGAAGAGGGCGGAGTGCTGTTCGAATTTCTGAATAACGAGAACGCCGTGGATGAGAAGAAGGTGGAAAGTTCCGCGAAATCACTGCGCAAGAAAAAGTCGTCTCTTGATGACGATGAAAAAATGCTGCTGCAATATGCGGATTTGGTCAGCAAGATCAAAGACCACGAGAAACTCATCAAGGGGCTTAAAAATGCGCTGGACGACGATGTCCGGGAAAAATATTCGGAATTGACTGATAGCGATATTCTTGAGCTCCTGGTGAATCGCAAGTGGTATTATACGCTCTACAGCGGTATCGACGCTCTTTATACCGAAGTCTCCCATCGCTTGGCTAACCGGATCCTGGAACTTGCCGAGCGTTACGAGGAAACTTTGCCCGATTTGGAAAAGGAAGTCGCAACATACGAAGCCAAGGTCAGGGCACACCTCGAAAGGATGGGCTTCAAATGGTGAAAATAGATTCCCAGCAGACAAATATTGGGACTATTCCGCTGGATTGGACTTGCAATTTTTTGGGTAAAATTGCTGATATTAAAACTGGTCCGTTTGGCTCTGCTCTTCATGCGAAGGACTACGTGATTTCAGGAGTCCCGATTATTACTGTTGAACATTTGGGCGAATTTGGTATAAAACATACGGATTTGCCTTTAGTGTCGAAAGAAGATTACAAGCGCCTGCGCTCATATAAATTACATACTGGTGATATTGTTTTTAGCAGAGTCGGTTCGGTTGACAGGAATGCTTTAATTGCTCCCAGTGAAGATGGATGGCTGTTTTCTGGACGGTTGCTGAGATTGAGAACTAATAAATCTGTTTTTTCACGATTTCTGAGTTATTATTTCCATTTCCAACCCACAATAGAACGCATAAAAAGTATTGCCGTGGGGCAAACAATGCCTTCGCTCAACACTAGGTTACTGAAGGGGGTTGAAGTTGCGCTGCCGCCCCCAAATGAACAAAAAGCCATTGCCGAAGCCTTGTCGGATATAGATCGTCTGATCGTCTCCACGGAGAAATTGATCGCCAAGAAGAAGGCCATCAAACAAGGTCTGATGCAGGAGCTTTTGACGGGGAAATGCAGACTCCCTGGGTTTACGAAAAAATGGGTCTCTGTAACGCTTGAAGAGTTGGGGCGTTTCAAAAAAGGGAGTGGCATTAGTAGAGAATCGGCTAATAGTGGGAGATTACGTGCGGTACGTTATGGAGAATTGTATACTTTACACGAGCAATATGTAACGTCATATGGGACGCATATTTCAGAAAATATTGCATCAGGGGCATTGTTGGTAAAACGCGGGGATATTTTATTTGCAGCATCAGGTGAAACAAAGGAAGAAATCGGGAAATGCGCTGCAATAGTGGACGAGGGAGAAATATATGCGGGGGGAGACATTATTGTTTTTTCGCCCAGAATAAAAACTGATCCCATATTTTGGGGATCCTTGTTAAATTCGCCTTATGTGAATAAGCAAAAATCGGAAAAAGGACAAGGCGATGCTGTAGTACATATTCACGCTACGGATCTTGCCAAAATACGCATTGTGACGCCGCCGCTGCCGGAACAAGAGGAAATTGCAAAAGTTTTTTTTGCTGCCGATAAGGAAATTCTAAAATTAAAAACAAAACTTCAAAAACTTAAACTCATAAAATCAGGCATGATGAGTGAGTTGTTGACAGGTAGGATTCGATTGCTTGACCATCAAGTGGCTGATAATCATGCGTTCAAACCGATTTCTGAATCTTCTGGACATAATGAGCAATTCGATGATGCGGTAATGATTTCCGTCATCGTGAATGCCTTTTATTCTCCAAAGTATCCATTGGGAAGAAAGAAAATCCAAAAATTACTTTATCTTGCCCGGCGATATCAAAATGCTTCAACAGATGGTTTTATGAAAAAAGCAGCAGGACCATACAAACCCAGCGCGCGTTATAACGGCGGGGAAGGCATTGCAATCCGCAACCATTACATTGAGGCATCTCAGTCAGATAAGGGATCAATCTTTGCCCCCGGAGCGACAATACAAACGGCTTTGAATTACTCCGATCAATGGAATTTAGGATCTGTAATCGAGTGGCTTCTGCAAAACTTCAAATTTACCAAAGTTGATGACCTCGAAGTATTAGCCACGGTTGATATGGCAATCTGTGATCTCAAGATGATTGGGAAAGATATTAACGTTACCACGGTCAAGTCATTCATAAGCCACGATGCTCAATGGCGGGATAAATTAAACAAAAAATCCTTTTCAGATAGGAATATTGATACCGCAATAAAAAAGAGTCTTGCCCTTTTCAGCAGGGATTCACTTTAATGAAAATTCATGGAAAAATGATGAAAGACATCCCGATCAAAACGACCCGTGACCACCTGAGTCGCATTGCTACCGGAACGAGTGCCATTGATGCTGTTGCAGAACTGATATGGAACAGTCTTGATGCAGGGGCAAACAATGTTACTGCGGTATTTGACACAAATGCCATCGAAGGAATTGAGCAAATTGAGATTCGGGACGATGGATGCGGAATTGAAGCTCCTCGGATAGAGCAATTATTTGGGGATCTCGGTAATTCGTGGAAAAAAAACAGGGAGAGATTTAACAATCGCCCTTTGCACGGGAAAAAGGGCGAAGGTCGCTTCAAGGCCTTTTCTCTCGGTGAAACAGTCACGTGGAATAGCGTCTATGAAGATAATGGCGATCACAAACACTACCGTTTCTCCATCCAAGGATCAATGGTAGGAAAATCTGTTTTTAGAAGTGATGACCCCAAAGAATGTAATGATCCGCTTGGAACGAAAGTAACCATTCAAGCAATTGGCAAGAGTCTCGGGGCTTTGCTGAATGACCAAACTACCAGTCGCTTTACGGTTATTTTTGCAGGTTTCCTCCATAGGTTTCCCGATGTCACAATTTGCATAAACGGTACCAAGATTGTTCCGGACGATTACTGCAAAATTGTTTATTCGGAGCAATTAACTGAAATAGTCGCAGATGATGGGAATCAATATCCAGTTGCCGCTGAAATCATTGAATGGGATATTCCCGTTGAACGGGAAATTCAATTGTGTGATGATTCCGGCATTGAGCTTCAAGTCACTGATGCAAAGATTCAAGCCAAAGGGGAAAATTTTACAGTCCGGCTCAGGAGTGATTTCTTCAAGATTCTCGACCAACAAAATCTTTTGATTATTGACAAACTGAGTCCACAAGTGCAGAGTGCTGTTGAAGCTGTGCGTAATATTGCAAGGGGCTATTTCAGAAGGAAGAAAGCTGCGGAGGCCGCTGGCATTGTCCAGCGGTGGAAAGCTGAAAAAATCTATCCCTTTGAGGACAAATCGGCGAGAGACATTTCGCCCGTTGAACTTGCTGAACGACAAGTGTTTGACATTATAGGAGTCAATGTTCAGGATTTCCTTCCGGATTTTGAAAAAGCAGACATTTCTGCAAAGAAATTTACATTCCGGCTTTTGGCTCAAGCCCTCAAGGATAATCCGGAATCGCTGCAAAAAATATTAACGGAAGTCCTAAACCTTGACCAGGAAAAGCAGAAAGAGCTTGCAGAGCTTCTTGAAAAAACTGATCTTACTAATATTATCAAGTGCGCAAAAACAGTATCCAACCGCTTGAATTTTCTCATCGGGCTGGAAAATTTGGTTTATGATAGGGAAACAAAAAATAAATTATTAGAGCGCGATCAACTGCACAAAATCGTTGAAAATGAAGCGTGGATTTTTGATGAAAACTTTACATTGTCAGCTTCTGAAGCCACATTGAATGAAGTGTTGCAAATACACATTGATAAATTGGGTAAAAGATGTGACGACGATACCCCAGTCAAACGAGAATCCGGAAATCAGGGGCGTGTTGACTTATTGTTAGGTCTTGCAATTCGTCCTCGCGAAGATGAAATGGACCATCTTGTTGTAGAATTAAAGCGGCCTTCCAAGAAAATAGATACTGAAGTCCTGGATCAGGCGAGGAGTTACGCTTTAGCTATTGCGGGGGATCCTCGCTTTGATAAAGAAAAAACACATTGGAAAGTTATTGCCGTTTCCGATGAGATGGATGATGAGGCAGCGGCCTGCGTAAATCAAGCGAATTTACCATCCGGGTTATACTTCAAGTCGCAGAATGGCAATATTGAGGTTTGGGCTTATACCTGGACTCAGATTATTGGGCGAGCAAGAGCTAAACTTGAATTTCTTAATAAATCACTTTGCTACGAGGCTGACCGGGACAGTTCCAAGCAATATTTGCTGGAAAAATACGAAAAATTCATCCCCAAAGTGGATAGTGATGAGACTGCAGATTCCACTCAAGATGAAATTTCGGGATCGAAAGGAGAGGACGCCAATGCCTGACATCGGGGACGCTGAAATTCTGACTCAAAATCGAGTCGTGAGGTTCTTTCGGAATCGTCTGGACTACTCCTATCTCGGCAATTTGTCAGATCAGGAGAACAAAAACATTCGGGCCGATGAACTGTTCAATTGGCTCAAAGCTCGCTACACGGAACAGCTTGCCTATCGCGCCGTGGCCGAATTGACTACGACCGCAGCCAATTTGCAGGGCGGCCTTTACGATGCCAACAAGAATGTTTATTCGCTTCTGAAATACGGAGCCAAGATTTCGCCCGAGCCCGGCGCTCCGGAGCAAACAGTCTACTTCATCGACTGGGATCATCCTGAAGCCAACGTTTTTGCACTCGCTGAAGAAGTGACGATAGTCGGTAATTGTGTCAAACGCCCGGATCTGGTTGTTTACATCAATGGAATCGCCGTAGCCGTTCTGGAACTTAAGAAAAGCACAATTTCCGTGTCGAACGGCATCCGTCAGAATCTCACCAACCAGATGGAACATTTCATTCAGCCCTTTTTCTCCACTATCCAATACTGCATGGCTGGCAACGACAGCGAGGGACTTCGCTACGGTACCATCATGACTCCTGAGAAGTACTACCTTGAGTGGAAGAATTTTGAAGATACCGCCGACACGAATTCGAAAGCCATCAACGACGTGTGCCGTACACTGCCGCGCAAGTTAGAGTGGCAATTGTACAGCCTTTTTCAGAAAATTCGCTTTCTTGACCTCCTTCACAACTTTATTATCTTCGACAAGGGAGTCAAAAAAGTCTGTCGCCACAACCAGTTTTTTGGCATCAAAGAGGCGCAGCTCAAAGTCAAGGCTCACAAGGGCGGCATCATCTGGCATACACAAGGAAGCGGCAAATCACTGACCATGGTCTGGCTTTCCAAATGGATCCTTGCCAACTACCCGGACGCCCGCGTGCTGATCGTAACCGACCGTGAAGAATTGGACGATCAGATCGAGAAAATCTATCTTGGCGTCGATGAAAATATCGTACGTACCATCAGCTGTAGCGACCTGATTGGACGGCTTAACAAGTACGAAGACCGCCTTATGTGTTCGCTGATCCATAAATTCGGGCACAAACGCGGAGGAGAAATCTCCAGTTTTGATTACGAAAAATACATAGAGGAACTGAAAAAATCCCTGCCGCCCGACTTCGAGGCTAAAGGTGATCTCTTCGTTTTTGTCGATGAGTGCCACCGTACCCAATCCGGGAAATTGCATAAGGCGATGGAAACGATTATGCCGAAAGCCACCTTTATCGGCTTTACCGGAACACCGCTTCTGAAAAAGGACAAGGCCACCAGTTTGGAAGTCTTCGGGGGGTACATCCACACCTACAAATACGACGAAGGGGTCGCTGACGGCATTGTGTTGGATTTACGCTATGAAGCTCGCGACATCCCCCAGGATGTGGTAGCGCAGGACAAAATCGATGAGTGGTTTGAAACCAAGACCCGGGGATTGATGCCCAGAGCCAAGGCGCGCTTGAAGCAGGCGTGGGGCAACATGCAGACCGTTTTCAGTTCACGCAGTCGTTTGGAAAAAATCGTTTGCGACATCATCTTCGATTTTGAAACCAAGCATCGGCTTCATGACGGCAGCGGTAACGCAATCTTGGTCGCGGATTCCATCTATTCCGCCTGCAAGTACTACGAGATCTTCCAGCAGCAGGGGTTCCGCAAATGCGCCATCATTTCGTCCTATGAGCCACAACAGGGAGACCTTCGCACTGACACCGTCAGCCTTGAGGAGGACACTGAGACCTTCAAAAAGTATGAGATCTATAACCAGATGCTGAACGGACAGGACGTCAATGCCTTCGAAAAGGAAGCAAAACGGAAGTTTGTCGAAGAGCCGGCAAATATGAAACTCCTTATTGTTGTCGACAAACTTCTGACCGGATTTGACGCTCCTCCTTGCACGTTCCTTTACATCGACAAGCAAATGCATGATCATGGACTGTTTCAAGCCATTTGTCGAGTCAACCGTTTGGACGGCGAAGACAAGGAATTCGGCTACATCGTGGATTACAAGGAACTTTTCAGCGACCTCAAAGACGCCGTTGATAAATATACGACTGGCGCTTTCGAAGGTTATGCCGAAGAAGATATCACCGGAATGATCAAGAATCGAATGGACGAGGCCAAACGCTTCTTCGACGATCTGATCGAACAATTGGACACGCTCTGTGAGGGTGTCGAGCCTCCCAGGCAGGACTTGGAATACATCCACTATTTTTGTGGAGAGAGCGGGACTGATCTGGTGACAGATGAAATTCTCAGTCAAAGCCGCGAGAAACTTTACCGCCTGGTCAGCGCATTGATCCGAGCCTACGCTGAAATCAAGCCCGATATGACCACGGCCGGATATTCTGATGAAGAGCAGCAAGCGTTGGACAAAAAGGTTAAATTCTACACGGATCTGAAGGAAACGATTGGGCGTGCCAGCGGGGATTTTATCGACCTCAAAGTTTATGAGCCGGGAATGCGCTACTTGATCGACAACTACATCCTTGCCGAAGACAGCAAGCCTTTGGGAAAATTCGACGATTTCACCTTGCTGGATTTTATCCTCATCAAAAGCAAGGAAATGACCGATGACAACAACGACGAGAAAACGAAAGCTGGAGCCGCAGAGGTCATCGAAAACAACATCCGCAAGAAAATTGTAGAACGTCTTTTGGTCAATCCCAAGTATTATGAAAAGATGTCCGCGATTTTGGAGAAATTGATCGAAGAACGACGCCAGGGAACAATCTCCTACAAGGAACTGCTGGATAAATATTGCGAACTGGCAAAAAATGCAGCGACCCCTGAAAATAATTCGGCGTATCCTGAAAGCATCCGGAAAAATGGAGCATTGAGGGCGCTTTATGACAATATGGGAGAGGATGAAGCGCTGGCTCTGCGGTTGCATGCCGCAGTTTTACGCGGGCGTCAGGATCGTTTTCGCAATAACCCGGTCAAAGAGAGACGGATAAAGCGGGAATTATACAATGAATTACACGACCCAGACGAAGTCGAACGTATTTTCAAAATTATTGTTGAGCAGCCTGAGTATTGAGCAATGAATATCAACGGAATCGAAATCCGAATCAATCGAAAAAAAATCAAAAATCTGCACCTCTATGTAAAACCGCCGGACGGTCATGTCGAGATTTCCGCGCCCTTGGAAATCAGCGAACAGGCGCTTGAGCTTTTTGCGCGTACCCGACTCTCCTGGATTCGCAGGCAGAAAGAAAAATTTGTTCAGCAACCGCGCCAGACCGAGCGTCAATATGTTTCCGGTGAAACATTATATCTCTGGGGAAAAAAATACTTTCTCTCGGTGCGGTACAGCAACAAAGGCAACGCTTTGGTACTGATTGGCGACCGGGCATTTTTGACCGTTCGTAAAGAAAGTACACCCAAGCAACGAGAGAATTATGTCAATGGCTGGTATCGCGAGGTCTTGAAACTGGAAATTGAAAAAAGATTGCCTGAATTGGAGGAATCCAGCGGTCTTCACTGCAACAGTTGGCGGGTCAAATATATGACAACTCGCTGGGGTACCTGTAACACGGTGACAAAAACGATCTGGCTAAATCTGCAATTGGCAAAAAAACCGTTAGCCTGTCTGGATTACATCATCCTTCACGAGCTTGTACATCTTTGTACTCGGGAGCATTCCGAACGTTTTACTGCAACAATGGATCAACTTATGCCATATTGGCGCGAAATCCGGAACCAACTTAATGGCCAGATTTTAGATTATATGAAGGACGGGAATGAAGAGAATCAAAAAAAGAAATAAGGTTATGTTATCGTTTGATGGATACAAAATTTCTTGATTTTCAGAGATTGTTTCTTTACCGTTTTGAACTCAGTGAAAAATCAATAGAGTGAGGTATATGCCTATGGCGAGGAGAGCGCCGAATGAAGTAGCAAAACAACAAATGATTAAGAGGATGGGCGATCAATTGGCGATTTTGCTTCCTGGTGTGCTGAAGGAAACTGGAATACGCTCTGTGGACTCTTTGCACGGAATTTATGGTGGCAAATTCGTCGAGTATATGAATACAAGAACAGATGTTATTCGCTCTCAAGATGAGTTTATTTCCCAATATTTGCATGGATTGGATGAAAAATCACAATACTCTGCTTCTGCCAAAAGAAATCTTGATTTGCTGAGAAAATCTCCTCTTCTAAAGGAGTATTTATATATTTTTTTAGCACGGGTTTATTACAGACAATCAGAAGCCCTTGGTCGGATTCGCCCAGATAACAATAGGGAAGCAGTAGTTTGGTTCGGGCAAGAAAAACACAATTATGGAATTTTCATCACTCCTCGTTTTAATCATACCACGAATCAATGGGAAAATGATGGTAGTGAAATTAAATTTTTTCCAAAACTATATTGGACTATCGGTCATGTTTTGCACACTGGCTTAAAGGTGCCGAATTATAACGGTTCGATCAGTTTTTTTACCATTGATCAATATCTTGAATTTTTCCTTAACTCTTTAGTCAGGGCAAGTGGTTCTCAATACGAGCGCGATTTTGCCGAACTTTATTGTGACTATGTCAAAAGCTCGGATAACCCTGAAGATATCCCATTGCTAATTCCAGAATATAGATATAATGGGATTGAAAAGAAACACAAATATCGTTTAGATTTCACATTAATTAATCCCTACAGTTTACAACGATTCGGTTTCGAACTTTCCCCTTGGTCAACCCACGGAATGTTGGTCGGAACAAACAAATTGACCCAAAAAGAAATTAATCAAAAGGCTCAAGATAATTTTGAAAAAGAAATGACTAAGCATAAAGAATTTTTTAGAGAGCATAGTATTTTTACTCGCATATACACAGATAAAGATCTTGAGAGCATTAACAATATCTTCTCTACTGATGTGATTCCGTTACTTGAAAGCAAAGATTTTTTTCATTCTCCCGACTTTGATATTATTGCAAAGTATCTTTCATGAAATTTTCTTCCCGTCAAATGTATTTTTGCTTTTCAATGGATTTGACCTATATATTACCTCGGTGAGATAAGCTCACGATCATATGGCCCTGCCGGTCCTTTGCGGATCGGCGGGGCTTGTGTTTTTGACCCTTAACTCACAAGGAGGTAGAAAGTGGAAATCTCAAGAAATCTGTTGGCCGGAGCATTGGGTGCTCTGGGGAAGCTGGTCTGCCGGACCTCGTCTGTGGAGGCGTATCGTTCCGTGCTGATCGAAGGAAAAGAAAACAAGATCACGTTCCAGACGGCAGGAAGCGACGAGACCGTCACCTTCACGGTGGACTGCGACAACGCCGGGGCATTCCGCATCGCTGTGAACTTCGACGCCTTCAGGACCGCGGTCAAGGCGGGCAAGAACAAGACCGTTGTTCTCGATCCCGATGCGGAGTCTCTGCTCGTGGACAACACTCTGCTGATGGCCGTTCATGTGGAGTGGCCCGAAATCGGCGGTACGGCCGAGAGTGCGGCGACTGCGGAGCTTCCGGAAAACTTCGTCGGAACACTGGCGACCGTTGCTCCCATCGTCAACCGCAGCGAGCCTCGCCGGGCTCTGCAGGGGATCCACCTGTGTCCGGAGGGCGTCGTCGCCACCAACGGCAAGGAACTGCTCCACATCGGGATGCCCCTCGAAGTGGATCCGCTGACGATGCCGTTCCCTCATGCTCTGCTCGCGACCAAGTGTACCGAGGGAGGAATGCTCACGATGTGGGTGAAGGGAGATCAGCGCTACTTCACCGTCTCGTTGGGCTGTTGGGAGTGGACAGCGAAGGCTCTGCCGGGGACCTTCCCCCGGTGGAAGTCCATCATGCCCGACAAGGCGAATCTCCCTCACATCGTCAGTTTCGATGACGAGAGGGCTGTGCAGCTGGCCTTCTTCCTCAAGAGCATTCCCGCCGATCCGCCCAACAACCCGGTCGTACTCGGAATGGGAGAAAACCGTACCACGCTGGAGATCGAAGCCAAAGACCAGCAGACCCGCATCACGGCGGAGTTTCCCGAAGACTGGGGAGACTTCGACATCAAGGTCAACAAGGATATCCTGCTGCATCTGCTGAACGCCGGGCATCACACGCTCTGTTTCAGCGACACGCACGCCCCTCTCCTTGCCACCGGAGGCATCGGCACTTTCGTTGCCATGCCCATCGCTTCCAGAGAAAAGCAAACCGTTCAACCCAAACAGGAGGAAAAACCAATGAACGAAATGCAAACCCCCGTTGTGGCTGCCCCCGTCGCGCAGCCTGTAGCCCTCACCAACAACATCAACCCCGAGACGCCCGTCAATCCGCTGGACGAACTGGCCGCCGCCATCGAGACTTTCAAGCTCAAACTGAAAGCCTCCTTCGACGAGGCTTCCTCTCTTGCCCGCAAGGTCAAGGAAGCTCAGATCGCCCAGAAGCAGAAAGAACGGGAATTCGTCCAGACCCAGCGGACCATCGAAAAGATCCGCATGGCCATCTAAGCCGAACGTCGGCTTCGGAATATCGCGGCGGCTGCCCTTCGGCAAAAGGCCGGAGGGCGACTCGCCTTGATCGAAAAACCAACCACAGAGGGGCCGGGAGCACTGCGCTTCCGGCCTCTCGCATTTTCAAAGGAGGAAACGAAAATGCTCAAACTCAATGCGTCCTATTCCAAGAAGGTTCCTGCGGAGGGAGAATACTCTTCGCAGTCGTACCACGCCAGCATCGAAGTGGAACTGCCGGACGGCCTGTCTCAGGAACAGCTCAACGGAAAGATCCACGAAACCTTCGCCATGGTCCGTGACAGCGTCGAAGCCGAACTGCACGGAAATGTTCCCGCCAATCACGGCACTCCCGAACCGCAGGGATCCAGGAATCCGGCTCCGCAGGGCAGTCGGTCAGCAGGGAACAATAACGATGTTCCCGCCAGTCCCAAGCAGATTTCCTACTTGCTCTCGCTGGCCAGCCGTCGGGGGATCACGCCTCAGCAGATCGCCGCCCAGAACAACGTCGCCAACGTCGATATGCTCACCAAGCGTCAGTGCTCCGCTCTGATCGAACAGTGGAAGGCCGCGTAAATGGAACCGGCTGAAAATCTGCGGGGAACTCCTCATTGGAGCTATTCCGCGCTGAACACGTTCCTTCAGTGCCCGATGAAGTACGCTCTGCGCTACGTCGAACACGCTCAGGAGGAACGGGTGGGAGTCTGCTTTCCTTTCGGGAGAGCCTTCCATGCGGCGCTGTCGGCCCGGGCCCTCAACGGTCCTTCTTTCACGTTGACCGAAGCAAAGGACTGTTTTGCCGGAGTCTTCGAAGCCGATACCACCGCCATCGGTCCTGCGCTGACCTATAAGCCGGACGAGAGTTTCGACGGCTGTATCAACAAGGCGGGAGAGATGCTGTCCGTGGCTCTGGAGAACTGGCAGGACGACTACACCGTCAAGAGCGTGGCCGAGACTTTTTCGGTTACGATCCCCGGCGTGGACCGTCCTCTGATCGGCGAGTTCGATCTTGTGGTCGAGGAGGGAGGAAGAGAACCCTGCATCGTGGACTGGAAAACCAGCAGTTCACGGTGGCCCATGGGCAAAAGCGACTACGAGCGTCAGCCCTCCGCCTACTGCTACGCTTACCGGGCCAAGTACCAGCACACGCCGATCTTCAGGTACGACGTCATCACCAAGGCAAAACAGCCCCAGGTCGGAAGCTGGTACACGGTGAGGACGGAAGATGAACTCACCCGCTTCGAAAATCTCTGCCGTCAGGTGGATCGGTGCGTCAACGCGGGGGCTTTCTACCGCAACGAAAGCGTTATGAACTGTCCCGACTGCCCCTATCGCAATCGGTGCAGGACGAAAGGAGGTATCTGATGGGCCTGATCATGCAGGAAGGGAAGTACGTCGGAAGGGATGAGATCGCTTCCATCCCCACACCGCCCGGAACCGCAAGCTGGCATCCCGTACCGCATCTGGACGTGATCGACGCCGTAAGCGAGGTGATCAAAGCTCACAACTGGCAGATCCTCGATGAACAGTACGGTCTGGCGCGGGAAGGTCAGCGGATGTTCGGAGTCATGAGGCTCAACAAAAGCAGTTCGCCCGAGTGGTCAAGGTGCCTCGGGATTCGAAATAGTCACGACCAGAGTCTCTCGGTCGGTCTGGCGGCAGGCATCTCGGTAATGTGCTGTTCGAACCTCGCCTTCGGAGGAACCATGGTGCTGAAGCGACGCCATACGAGCCGCATAGAATTGGGTGACTTGGTGGTTGAGGCGGTGGAGGAACTGGAGATGGAGTTCCTGAACTTGGAAACCGTCTCCGAAGACCTGAAGCTCCATGAAGTCAGGGCCGATGAAGCACGGGCTGTGATCGTGAGGGCCGCTGAGGTCGGAGCCGTCAACAGCTGCGACATCGTTCCCATCTTCCGGGAGTTCCAGCATCCCCGCCATGAGGAGTTCGCCGAGCCTACCCGTTGGAGTCTGCTCAATGCCTTCACCGAGTACGCGAAGAAGTACAGTCCCGGGAGAGCGGATGTCTGTTACCGAGGTCTGACTTCTCTTTTCGGGCTTGACGGCAATCGACCGGACCTGTGGAAATAACCCTGTGAGTCCGACCAACTTCAGGAGCAAGTGGTGCAGGCCCTTGAAGTACCAACGCACCCCGGAGGCTGAAACACGCCTCCGGTCTTTTTAACCCCATATATAGAAAGGAATGATTATGGGACTTGACATCTATTTTTCGAAAAAGACCTTCATCGGCGCCATGTTCAGATCATCGGGAATCAGCGGGATCATCAGCCTCACCAAGAGGGGAGTGCCGATCCCGATCAAAGCCGAGCGTCTGGCCTATGTGGAGGAGGACATCTTCCACGGGCGCAAGACCTACTGGTTACTCGAGTGGCTGAATCACGAGCTTTCCGAAGTCCTGACCAACGCGGGAGAACAGGAAATCAGCGGGGACGTGATGGATCGTCTTCATCGGGCCTGCATTGAAGTTCTGGCCCACAAAGACCTGCCCGATTTCAGGGAAGTTTGCCGGGAAAAACTCCGTTGTCTTCTGAAGCCCGACATCAGTGAGGAAGCGAAAAACTCCTTCATCGAGGAGGTGGAAGAGCTGGCACAGGCGACCTCTCCGGAAGAGAAGACGGCCGATGCGGTTTTCCACGTGTCGGCGTCGTGGTGAGGAGGGAGGCATCATGAACTGTCCTCGTTGCGGAGGAAAGGCTTATCCAGCCAATGCCGTTCGTGGTCCTGCAACGCTCCTCGGGACCGGTGCGGGCGGTTACGTTGCCGCCACAGCCGGAGCCCACACCGGAGCGATTGTGGGAAGTCTGCTGTTCCCTGGCATCGGTACTCTCCTCGGGATCCTTGTAGGTGCTGCCGGAGGAGCCGTTGCCGGGAACACTGTCGGCAAGCTCGTTGATGAAAACGTGATCCGCAGGTGGGAGTGTCCGGACTGCGGGTATTCATGGAGGATGTGAAGATGGAAAAGCGCTGCCCCTACTGCGGCTCGATCGACGTGATCGAATGGGACGATGGTTTCCTGTGCCGGGAGTGCGGCGAGGAATTCGGCGACCGCAAAGTGAAGAAAAAGTGAATCTTTCTGTATCTGCCTGAATGAAAGGCGGAAAGCCTTGCGGATTTCCCCAATTGGGGAAGTCCGCGAGGATTTTATTTTTTGTTTTGGTCCGTTTTTTTGTCACGAATGATTTTGGCCGACGATATTAGATTGAAGCGACCTGATGGACAGGTCAAACCAAATGACCGAAGAGGTCAAAACAAACATTCCTGAAGGAGGAAAAAATGAAGAAGGTTACCAAAACCGTCCGTCCCGACACCGCAACCGTCAACACCAACAAGAAAGGAGAGAATGGAAAGGCCGCCGCGGTCAACCCGGCTCCCCGTGAACTCACGGCGGAACAGAAGGAGAAGCTGCAGGCCCTGAGCGAGCGGATCCTCGGCAATCTGACCCGGAATTATGAGACAGGGAAGGCTCTGATCGAAGTCAAGGCCCTGCTAGAGGGAACCGCCGAGAAGTTCGAGCCCTACTGCCGGGCGCATTTCGGTCTGGCTCATTCCCAGGTCAACCGTCTGATGAATTACGCCAGAACCCGCGACAACATCGGCATGGGAGATCGGGATGTCTACATCTCGGAAAACGCTCTCCGCTGTCTCGCCAACGCCCCGGCCGAGCTCCAGAAAATGATCTGGGAGGAGGCCAAGAAACTGGCGGAGGGACAGGAGATTCCGACGACCGAAAACATCAGGGACGCCCGCAAGCACCTCGTTCCCGAAGTTGCGGGAGAAGCGAAAAAACAGTTCCACAGCCGTGCCCTCGATGCCGATGTCGATCTCGACACGGAAAGGCCTGCCGACGTGATCCGGAAGGCGAAAAATCTGGCGAAAGCCAAGGACGCCATCCGGGAGGTCATCAGGCGGGTCGAACTGACTTCCGAAGAAAAGGAAGAGATCTGCGAATTCATCAAGGCCAAAGCCGAAGAGGAGGCGATGGCGCTGATGACGCCGAAATCCGCCGAAGCCAAGGAAGAGGCGGACGTCGCGTAACGGCGGTCTCTCCCGCGAACGACTGCGGGGTTCCGAAAGGGGCCCTGCAGTTTTTTATTTTTCCCGAAAAGGCCGTCTATCTATGCTCCGACCATTCTCGCTGAAGGCGGAGTGCGTCCATCCCCCCCCCCGTCTGCCAGAACAATCATGGAACGCACGAGAGCCGATACCATGGTGAATGAAAAATTTTTTGCTCAGAATTTACTTCCCACCTTGATTTTTTGCGCTTCTTGGTGTAGATTAAGGAGCGGTAGCGGGTCATGTCAGGCGATCCGTTGCCGTGTTGATTGAAAACCGTTATATTTCAGCAAATAGTATTCTAAACCGACCAAGTAAAAGAAACGTATTTGCTTCCATCTTAGGTAAAATGTATCCGGTCAGATTGTGTCTTCACATCTTGCCGGACGTTCTTTGGTATGATGGAAGCAGGCTCTTGGTCGGACTTTGAATACTAGTGTTCGGGTACGTTAGGTTTTATTTGAGCGTAACCAAGTATGCTGGATTTCGCAGCGAAAGTTGTGGGATCGGTAACTTGTCCAAAAGTTGAGGGATTTCCGGCCATGAGTGCGACAGCGATGACAATTTCGGCGATGCCTTCCGGCGTCGAGCTTTTGTCGCGCCCTGTACCTGAGTCCCAGAAGCAAGAAAGCACCGGGGATTCGGGGGAGCTCTCTCCCGATTCGAAGAAGTGTTCTATGCAGTGGACGAAATGGGGATCGTCTATTACGACATCGTGGACTGCAACGGCGATCTGTATATGATCTGGAGCAACAGCGAACGCTTCCCGGATAAGATCGCACGGGGAATTCTGCAGGGCAAGGATACGCTCTACTGTTCGTTGCTGTCGGAAAAAAACAACTCAATGCTCAGATTGCATGTGCCTGCTTCGCGAATGAGAGATACGGTAAAGAGAATGGAGATTAATAATGTCTTTGCGACTCGCCATAACCACTATTGGAAACCTGCTCCTTAAAAACTGCATCGCCCGCAATGATACTCCGGAAGCGCAGATCATCAGGGATGTGAAACTTTGTATTCCAAATTACCAGCGGCCATATAAGTGGTCGGTGAAGAACGTCCTTCAATTGGTGGACGATATTATTGAAGCCAAATTTGAAAACAAAGAGACCTATCGCGTTGGGACGCTGATCCTTTACTATAATTCTGAGAGAAACGAATATGAAATCGTCGACGGACAACAGAGAACAATCTCTTTTTGTTTGCTTTTGAAGGCACTGAGCAAAAATCCTGTTTTCTTAGATCAGGAAATTGAAGACAATCCACATAGCATCCATAATCTGAATAATAATTTTCGTGCGTTGATTCGCAAGGTTCGTAATATTCCTGATGACAGACGAGAACGAACAGATTTTCTGGAGTATGTGATTCAACAATGCGAATTGATTGTCGTAATTACCTCTGATTTGTCCGAAGCATTTCAATTTTTCGATTCTCAAAATGCCCGTGGAAAAAAGTTGTACCCGCACGATTTGTTGAAGGCATATCATCTGCGAGAAATGAATAATCTTGGCGCAGTCGAAACCGAAAGAGTCGTTAAGAATTGGGAGGACCTGGACCAAAGGGAATTATCATCTCTTTTCAGCGACTATCTGTACCGGCTGAAAGAATGGATTAAAGGGAACCGGGCTTATGAACTCACAGAACACAATATTGAAAAATTTAAGGGAATCACCCGGCAGGATAATTTCCCATACGCACAATTTTTTAAGGGCGCATTTGCCTATGCGGACATGGTTAACAATTCATCCATGCCCTTTGTTTCGGGGATGAGGGACTTCAATCCGTTTCAAATTGCGACTCCTATCATTGCAGGGAAGCCTTTTTTTGATTATGCGAAGCATTATTTTAACATTTTGAAAGACATACAAAACAACGATAAATTCGAGGGGTATTACATTAACGACAATGTGATCGTAAAAACCCTTGACTTAAGGAAATGGAAAAATGGTGTTGGGAATCGTATAACCAGATTGCTTTTCGATACTGCGATCCTTCTGTATATTGATCGGTTCTGCCCGGAAAAACCGTCAAAAAATGACAATGACATGCTGGAGCAATTTGTTGTCTATGCCTTTATTTGGTCTTACTCACTCCGGGCGCAGTATTGGAATCTCGGATGGCTTTCCGCGCAAAACTATATCATGGGATCTAGCGGTGTGCGCAACGCATTCAATATTTACAAAGTGATTGCTGAAGCCAACTCTCCGTCGGATCTGTTAAGCTCGCTGGCGAATTTACTGGTTCCTCTCTCGCAAGACTCAATTTGCACTTTGCCAGACAACATAGATGAGCAAGATTCGGATGGGATTTACACGAATTATCATCACTTTTTCAAGGAATTTAACTTCTTGGAGGATGCAAAATGAGCAATCAGACCATTCCGTTAAAAGATATTACTGTTGACGACCTGTATAACGGGGAGCCCGCAACGACATATGAGATTCCGATTTACCAACGAAACTATGCCTGGGAGAAAGAGGAAATCGCTGCTTTGATTCAAGATGTGTACAATGCATTTTCTTCTGGGAAAGATCGTTATTATATCGGAACGCTGGTTTCCTTCCACAAAGGAGATCAAATTTACGAGGTAATTGATGGTCAACAGCGTCTGACAACCATTTTTCTGATACTGAGAGTGATGGGAATTACATGCAATAATCGACTAACCTATAAAGCCAGAAGAATCGCAAACGCCACCATTGCATCGTTGAAAATCTCGACAAAAAAAACAGACGACATGGATTTCGGAATCAAGAAGGGGTTTGATTTTGCGCAATCCTCCTTGGGTAGTATTGTTACTTCTCGTCAGGAAGATTTTAAGAGATATTTTCAGTCACAGGTCCACCTTATTCATTACCAAGTTCCCAAAGACATAGACTTGAATCATTATTTTGAAGTCATGAATTCTCGCGGCGAACAGCTTGAAATGAGTGAGATCATCAAGGCCCGGCTGATGGAAAAACTTAATGATTCCGATAAAGCAAAATTCAATCGTCTTTGGGAATGCTGCAGCGAGATGAATGTTTATGTTCAGCAAAAATATGATGCAAAGACAGAGAGGAAGGAAGATGTCATCAGAATCTTTGGTCCGAAATTGTCAGACTTCATGATCTCCACTTTCGATGAACTTCCTCCGGTTCAGGGATCAATCGAAAAACTCTCCATCAATAAATTACTTGAAAGAAACACTTCCACCATTAAATCCGATGACACTGTAGGAGATTCCTTCCAGCCAATAATAGATTTTTCCAATTTTCTTCTTATTGTCCTTAAGCTCACGAGAATCGAAGACGAGTCATTTCAACTGGAAGAGTTTATTCTCGAAGACAAGGAACTTCTGAATCAGTTCGGCAAGGCAGTAATTGATCAAAGTTTTGTCAAGAAATTCGGCTACAACCTCCTAAAAGCAAAGTTTCTATTGGATAACTACGTCGTTCATCACGCCTGCGAGGAAGATACTATTGAAAGCAATCCGTGGAAGCTGCAATACTGGCAGAAGGTCGAAAAAAATAATTGTCCGAATCTCGCTGGGGAGGAGAACAATGGGCTGCAGATTCAACTTGTCCACCTGCTTTCCATGTTTGAAGTTTCATTCACGGCACGACAAAGAAAGAATTATCTTTTCTACTGCCTGCTTTATCTCTTCCTCAACGACAGGAAAGATTTGAAGGCTTTCTGCAGGTTTTTATCAAATCTAGCTGACAAATTCTTTTGGGATGTTTATATGGTGTCATCGAACCTGAATGAAAGAAACTATCCATTACCCGGATGTTTTGATCAGGTTCTTCTGCCTAAAAACAAACTCAATGTCATACCGGAAAAAAGAAATTCTGATTTTAGCGGTATTTATGGTGACGGCTCCTCTCCATCGCAGGGCATACCGCTGTTCATTTTCAATTATCTTGATTACAAAATTTGGGAAAAATACTTTTTATCCTTACGTGGACGGGATCTTAAGAAGGAAAATCCGATCCGAAAAGCCTTCTTTGAGGAGTTGGGTTGCAGTGATTTTGATTTACGTCATTTCGATCAGTTTTATTTTTCACGAACCCGCCGCAGTTTGGAACATTATTTTCCACAGGCCAATGTCAATGGGTTGGCAATACTTGACGAAAGCAAAATCAATTGTCTGGGTAACTATGCGATGATCGGCAGTGAAGCCAACAGTTCCGGATCGAACTGGTCCCCCAGTGCAAAACTTATTCATTACTTGGACAGCTCAAAAAAAACAAGGCCAGTAAGTGTCGCATCATTGAAATTCTTTATCATGATGCAAATGTGCAAGGACAATCAAAATCTTCCTGATCGTCAGAATGGGCGGGAATGGATTTTTGAGGATATTCAAAAACATCAGGCAAAGATGTTGAAAATTCTGGGAACGGTGTGAACCGAACTCATGAGCCACATACAGGACAAAGAACAAACGACCATCACTCAACAGAATTCCCTGTGAACGACTGCGGGGTTCCGAAAGGGGCCCTGCAGTTTTTTTATTTCCACCGAAAAACCGCCTTGGATATGCCGCGTTGCCGTCTCTTTGTCACTCAGGGGGGA
>Ga0208297_1001309_pt1 | contig 25689 bp, 28 predicted proteins | sample LMS_cellobiose_e_FD_187367 | JGI IMG/M metagenome (GOLD analysis project Ga0208297, IMG submission 187367) | Rumen-fistulated moose microbial communities from Alaska, USA - LMS_cellobiose_enrichment (SPAdes) (version 2) | ecosystem: Host-associated > Mammals > Digestive system > Stomach > Rumen... | reverse complement strand
ATGCCCGCCGGCATCCCGCAGAAGCCGCCGCCCGCGCGCTCCGTGCGCTCCGCGCCGCAGCGGCGCGGACACAGCTCGCAGATCATCGTCTCAGCGCTCCGGGCGGAAGTCCGGCCCCAGGTCGCCTGCCATCCAGTGCCTGCGGCAAAGGCCGATGTACTTGTCGTTTGCACCCAGCACGACCTGCTCGCCCTCCTTGAGCACGCGGCCGTGCTCGTCGAAGCGCGCGTTGAAGGCCGCCTTCTTGCCGCACCAGCAGATCGTCTTGACCTCCTCCAGCTTGTCCGCCATCACCAGCAGCTCGTAGCTGCCGGGGAACAGCTCGCCGCGGAAGTCCGCGCGCAGACCGTAGCAGATCACCGGGATGCCGCAGTCGTCCACCAGATGCACGAGGAACATGACCTCCTCCCGCGTCAGAAACTGCGCCTCGTCCACGATGATGCAGGCGTTGCGCCTGAGCTCCTCCTCCGGCAGCGCCCGCATCTCGTGGAAATAGACGCACGGGTGCTCCAGCCCGATGCGCGAATGTACCATGTGGTCGCCGTCGCGCGTGTCGAGCTGCGGCTTGACCAGCAGGGTCTGCTGCCCGCGCTCTTCGTAATTGAAGCGCGCCATCAGCGCGTTCGCCGTCTTGCTCGAGCCCATCGCGCCGTATTTGAAATAAAGCTGTGCCATGCGATCCTCTCCCTTTTCCGCAAATCGCGGCCTCTGCGCCGCTTCGCCGCGCTCACGCTTCCGCGGCGTCCAGCTCCTTTTCGTACCAGATCTGCCGCGGCGTCATGCCGAAGCGTTCGTACAGCCGCCGCGCCTCCCCGTTGTACCCGTCCGCAGCCAGCGTCAGCGTCCGGCAGCCGGACGCCCGCGCGCGGCGCGCGGTCTCCTCCAGCAACGCGCGGGCGATCCCGCGGCGGCGGTATGCCTCGCGCACGTACAGCAGGTCGACGCAGGGCTCGGGGCCGGGGCGCATCCCCCGCGTTTCGTTGATCCGCGTGAGGCAGATGCCGACCGGCGCGCCGTCCTCCTCCGCGAGGAGCCAGATCGCCGGGCACACCTCGCCTCCGACCCATTGCCGGAACAGCTCCGGCGTGTAAAACTCCGTGAGCGGCGCATAGAGGTCGCTCCGCGCCTCCACCGCGCTTCGGTGCAGCGCCAGCGCCATTTCCTCCACGGCGGCGTAGTCCGCCGTCGTCACCGTCCGGATCGTCATGCCTTCTCTCCTCTCAGCGTCTCCCGCGCCGTCGCGGCAAAGCGCCGAAACGCCCCGGGAAACGCCAGTGTCTCGAATTCCGCCGCGTCCGCCCAGCGCCAGTCCGCCGGCGCCGCGCCCTCCGCCTCCGCGAGGTAGCCCTTCATCTGCCACTCGACGTGCGTGAAAAGATGCTTCGCCGTGCCGCAGGGCGCAAGGCGCTTCGCCGTCAGTCCCCATCGCGCCAGCGCCACGGCGGCGGACGCCTCGTCCAGGTTCCCCGGCGCGTTCGGGAACTCGCTCAGCCCGGCCAGCAGCCCCGTGTCGGGCCGCCGCCGCACCGCGATCTTTCCCCCGGAAAGCACCAGAAACACCGTCATTTCCTCCGCACGGCGCGGTTTTTTCGCGCTGCGCACAGGCAGGCGCTCCGTCACGCCCGCGCGGTACGCGCCGCACGCGGCCCGCCCCGGGCAGGCATCGCAGCGCGGCGCGCCGTTCGGCAGGCAGACCGTCGCCCCCAGATCCATCATCGCCTGGTTCCACGCGCCCGGGCGGTCGCGGTCGATCGCCTCCGTCAGCGCTTCGCGGAACTTTCTCTTCGTCTTCTCCTCCGCCACGTCGTCCGCGCAGCAGGCAACGCGCGCCGCCACGCGCAGCAGGTTCCCGTCCACCGCCGGCGCTGCCGCGCCGAAGTGGATCGACGCGATGGCCGCCGCCGTATAGTCTCCGATCCCCGGCAGCTTTTTGAGCGCCTCCACGGTCTGCGGCAGCGCACCGCCGCACTCGCGCACGATCTGCTGCGCTGCGCGGCGCAGGTTACGCGCGCGGGAGTAGTAGCCGAGACCCTCCCACAGCTTGAGCAGCCGCTCCTCGCGCACCGCCGCCAGCGCGTGCACGTCCGGCAGCTCCGCCGTGAAGCGCTCGAAATACGGGATCACGGCGCCGACGCGCGTCTGCTGCAGCATGATCTCGCTGACCCAGGTGCGGTACGGCGTGCTCACCGCGCGCCACGGCAGGTCGCGCCCGTGGATGTCGTACCATGCGAGCAGCGGCGCGCGCAGCGCGTTCAGATTGTCCCAGTTTTCTTTCATCTTTTGTTGAATCTCGTCGCAAAGCCGCAGCGGCGGCACAGCTCCTCCGCCGGCGCGCGGCGCGAAAACCCGTCGATCAGCGCGCGGGCGCGCTCGCCCGCCAGGATCTCCTCCAGCGTCTGCGTGAACAGGTTCCCCAGCGGGACGTCCCCCTCGTGATCGAGGCAGCACGGCACCGCCGTGCCGTCCGCCAGAACGCCGATCTGGTCGCGCAGCCCGAGGCAGAACTGCGTCCCCGCCTCTTCCGCCCCCAGATCCGGCCATTCGAACCGCGGGGCGAGCTCGAGGTAGAGGTTTTCGCGGAGGCGGAAGCTGCCGGTTCGCACCTCCGGCCACGCTTCTGCACCCGTTTTTCCCCGTAAAAACCCGAGAATCTCGCCGTTGCGCGAGTCCAGCCCGTTTTCGTTCCAAAGACGCAGCGCAACGATCACCCCGTTTGCACTCGCTTTCTCCGCAAACGCCCAGATTTTCTCCAAAAAACACCGCGCCGTTTCGGGCGCAACGGCGCTGCCTTCGAAGCTGTGGAGCGAGACGCTGACCTTGTGGAGCGTTTCGGCGGCAAGCAGCGTCTCCCCGCGCGCGCCCAGCAGCGTGCCGTTGGTGGTCAGGCACACCCGCATGCCGCGCGCGGCGGCGAGGGAGAGCAGCTCCGCGAGCTGCGGGTGCAGCAGCGGCTCGCCCATGACGTGCAGATAGACATACGACACGCGGCCGCGCAGCCGGTCAAGCACGAGGGCGAACTCCTCCGCCGTCATCATGCGCGGGGCGCGGCGCGTGCCCGGGCAGAAGGCGCAGTGCAGATTGCAGCGGTTCGTGATCTCGACGTAGGCCTTTTTGAGCATATCCGCACCTCCCCGCCGCAAAAATATGAGGTTTTTTTATTATAACATGGCGCGCGGGATTTGCCAAGAGGCACGCGCCGTGCTATAATCTTCTCATCGCATCGATAAGGAGACGGCCATGAAGATCACGTTTCTTGCCCACAGCGGCTTTCTGGTCGAATGGGAGCGGTTTTACTCGCTCTTCGACTTCTGGCACGGCGAGCTGCCGCCGCTCGACCCGAAAAAACCGCTGCTGGTCTTTGCCAGCCATAGCCACAACGACCACTTTGACCCCCGCATCTTCACCCTGCCCGCGCAGTATCCCACGACGCGCTACTTCCTCTCGCACGATATTTCGCTCGCGGCGCGCAAGCGCGCGGCCCTCGGCGTGACGGACGACATCCTCGCGCGCGTGACGCAGCTGCGCGCCAACGTGTTCACGGAGACCGAGGTCGCGGGCGAGGAGCTTTCGCTGCGCACGTTCCACTCCACGGACGAGGGCGTCGCCTTCCTGCTCACGGCGGAGGGCCGCATGGTCTACCACGCGGGGGACAACAACTGCTGGTACTGGGAGGACGAGGGCAAGGCCTACTGCCACAACATGGCGGCGAACTACCGCCGCTCGATCGCGGCGCTGGCCGCGGCCGTGCGCGACGAGGCGGAGGACCGGGGCGTCGCGCCCGTGCTGGACGTCGCGATGGCGCCGCTCGACCCGCGGCTGGAGAGCACCTACGCGATGGGCGTCGAGCAGCTGCTCAGGACGGTCGCGGTGAAAAAGCTGTTTCCCATGCACCTGTGGGGCAAGTTTGAGTGGATCGGGCGCTACCGCGCGGAGCACCCGCAGCAGGCGGAGCAGATCGTGCCCGTCACGCGCGACGGCGAGAGCTTCGAGATCGAATAGGGCTCGCGGCGAAAAAAGGGCGGCCTCTCCTATGAGAGGCCGCCCTTTGCGTATTCATTTGTCTCCGGCGGCGGGCGGGGGAAGCGTCAGCGAAAAGTGCACGACGACGTCCGGATCGTCCGCAAGGGGCACCCAGCCGCGCAGGGTATGCTCGTTCGGCATATCGTACTGCCCTTCGCCGGTGCGCAGCGTCCTGGCAAGGAGACAGCCGCGGTGCATCGTCGGCGTGACGATCTGCGCGCAGATCGCGCCCGGGACGTAGCCCTTGCGCCGCGCCGCTTCGTTCGCGGCGAGGATCTCATGCCGGCTGCTGACGAGCCGCGCCATGCCGGGAAACCCGTCCCACAGGGCGTGGAACTGCGCAATCAGCGCCGCGCGGGAGCCCTCTTCCATCGAAACGCTCTCCTTTCTTACGGGGCGATCAGATACGGCCCCGCGGCCGGCGGCTGCGCCGTGATGGGCACGAACTCCGCCGGATACGCCGCGAGCACGGCGGCGATCTCGGCCGTCTGCTCCGCCGTGACGGGAACGTAAATGCGGTCGAACACCTGGGCGAACGCCTCGACCGACTGGCCGGAGTAGAGATTCGAGCCGTAGCGCACGGTCTCGGCATCCATGACCACGGAGACGCGGACGCCGTAAGGCTCCATCGCCTCCCGAAGCTCGACGGCAAGCTGCGTGAGCGCCTCGGTCATGGTGACGGTGCGCTCGTCGGTCTTGATGTTGTCGAGCCGGCCCCAGGCGGGATAGGTGAACTCGTCGAACAGCAGCTCGTCAAAGCCGAGCTCGGCGCACTCCACCGCAATGTCCACCAGGTACTGCCGCGCGAGAGGCTTCTCCGGCGCGAGGTAAAACGTGCTGTCCGGCGCATACCAGATGTAGCCGCGGTACTGGAGCTGCTGCACGGCCGCGTCGGTCATGTGGGCGAAGGAATAGAGACTGTCGTGCAGGGCGGCGATGCGGGCGATCACGTAATAATCGCTCGCGGTCAGCGCCTCGATCGAGGCGCGCGCGATGCTGCTGCCGACGGCGGCCTGCGCCTCGATCGCGCCGGTGAGCTGCGAGTTGTAGAGCAGCTCGCCGGTCGAGTTCTTCACACGCACGGCGAGGGCGTTCGTCCCCTCCGGCAGGGCAAGGAGCGCGTTTTCCACGCCGCCCTGGAGCACCGAGGCGTTCAGCTCGCGCGCGTGCGGCTCCGGATCCTCCTCCACGGGCGGCGGATCGGGCTCCGCCGGCGGGCGGATGACGATCTCCAGCCCCTGCGCGGGCGGGGACGCGCTCTGCTGCGGCTCCTGCGGCTGCTGCGTGCGGCGGGACCAGGGCCAGTCGAAGCGGAGCGAACCGTCCGCCTCGTAGACGACATAGCGCTGGGCAAACAGCAGCCCGCCGGCGACCAGAAGCAGCACGACCAGCGCCGCGGCCAGCAGCTTCCGTCCGCTGCCGCCGCCGCGCCCGCGGTAGCCCTGGTATCCCTTTGTGCCGCTGCTGCGCATGGCGCCACCTGCCCTTCGTCCGTCCTCATTCTAACCGCAAGGGGGCAAAAATGCAATACGGCGTTTTTCCGGCCGCGTTCAGCCCTCGATCGCGTCCAGCTCGCCCACGCGGCGCGCGTGGCGGCCGCCCTCGAACTCCGTCGAGAGGAAGGTTTCGACGATGCGCTTGGCCAGGAGCACGCCCGTCATGCCCGCGCCGAGGGCGAGCATATTGGCGTTGTTGTGGCGGCGGGTCATCTCCGCGCCCAGGGGGTCGGAGCAGAGCGCGCAGCGCACGCCGCGCACCTTGTTCGCCGCGATGGAAATGCCGATGCCGGTCGTGCAGATCACGACGCCGCGCTCACACTCGCCCGAAGCGACCTTGCGCGCCGCCGCCTCCCCGAAGATGGGGTAGTCGCAGCTCTCGGTGCTGTAGGTGCCGCAGTCGACGACCTCGTGGCCCTGCCCGGCCAGCATGGTCTTGATCTCCTCCTTGAGCGCGTATCCGCCGTGGTCACAGCCCATTGCGATCTTCATCAAAACTCTCCTCCTATAATTTGTGAAATACCGGCGCCAGCCGGTCAAACGTGCAGAAATAGCGGAAGCCGCACGCACGCAGCAGCTCCTGCCGCGCGCGGATGCAGCAGCCGACGTAATCCGGCGAGTGCGCATCGCTGCCGAGGGTGATGATCTCGCCGCCCAGCGAACGGTACAGCCGCAGCCATTTTTCGTCCGGCAGCGGCGTATGGCCGCGGTTGGTGTTGCATTCGATGCCGCAGCCGCGTTCGATCAGCGTGCGGAACAGCTGCGCCATCGCGTCCTCCTGCCCGTCGAAGCTCGCGTGCAGGCCGTTGTTCTCGTTCATATAGCGCAGGGGCAGCGTCGCGTGGCCGAGCACGGAAAAGCGGCCCCAGCGCGCCGTCTCCAGCAGGAGGGCGAGATACGCCTCGATCTGGCGGCGCGCCTCGTCCTCGTCGTGCGCGGCGCAGTAATAGAGGTCGGTGCAGCCCCAGCGCGCGGAGAGCTGGTGGCGCGAGGCGATGACGAAGTCCAGCTCGCCCAGGCGCGCGAGCAGCTCGTCGGCATAGGCGGGGTCGCGCGTCGGCTCGCCGAGCTCAATGCCCCGGCGGATGCGCAGCGCATCGCCGACGCGCTGCCGCGCCGCCGCGTAGGCCGGGGCGCGCGCGGCGAAGTCATAGGGAAGGCGCTCGTCGCCGCCGGAGGGGAAGAGATCGACGTGGTCGGTGAAGCAGACCTCGTCGAGTCCTGCGGCGACGGCCGCGGCCGCCATGTCCGCCATGGGGGTGCGGCTGTCAAACGACAGGTCGCAGTGCACGTGATAGTCCGCAAGATAGCTCATTTCTTGAATTTACCGAAAAAGCTCCGGTTCTCCTCGAAGTTTTTCTCGCCCAGCAGCTCGCTGAAGCGGCGCAGCGCGTCCTTCTGCTCGCGGTTGAGGTTGCGGGGCGTCTCGACGTAGACGGTGACGTACTGGTCGCCGCGGCCGCGGCCGTTCAGGCCCGGGATGCCCTTGCCCTTGAGGCGGAAGGTCGTGCCGGACTGCGTGCCCTCGGGAATGGTGTATTTCACCTTGCCGTCGATCGTCGGGATCTCGAGCTCGGCGCCCAGCGCCGCCTGCGCGAAGGTGATCGGCGCCTCGCAGAGGACGCTCGTGCCCTCGCGGCGGAAGATCTCGTGCGGGCGGACGGAGACGACGATCAGCAGGTCGCCCGCGGGGCCGCCGTTCACGCCGGCGTTGCCCTGGCCGCGCAGCGAGATGGTCTGCCCGTTGTCGATGCCGGCGGGCACGGAGACCTTGATCGTCTTGCGGCGGCGGATCATGCCCTTGCCGCCGCAGGTCTTGCACGGCTGGTGGATGATCCTGCCCCTGCCGCCGCAGCGCTGACAGGGCGCCGTGGTGGCCATGTAGCCGAGGGGCGTCTGCTGCCGGCGCTGCACGACGCCGCGGCCGCCGCAGTCGGGACAGACCTCGGCCGTGGTGCCCGGGGCGCAGCCGGTGCCGTGACAGTCCGGGCACTGCTCCACCCGCTCGATCACAACGTCCTTCTCGCAGCCGAAGGCAGCCTCCTCGAAGCTGATGTTCGCGGAGGTCCGCAGGCTCTCGCCGCGCTGGGGCGCGTTCGGATTCGAGCGCGTGCCGCCGAAGCCGCCGCCGAAAAAGCTGCCGAACAGATCGCCCAGGTCGCCGAAGTCAAAGTCCACGCCGCCGCCGAAGGGGCTGCCGCCGGGACCGCCCGCGCCGTAGCTCGGGTCGACGCCGGCAAAGCCGAACTGGTCGTAGCGGGCCTTTTTCTCCGGGTCGGAGAGCACCTCGTTCGCCTCGTTGATCTCCTTGAACTTCTCCTCCGCGGCCTTGTCGCCGGGATTCATGTCAGGGTGATACTTGCGCGCGAGCTTCTTGTACGCTTTTTTGATCTCTTCCTCCGAGGCGCCCTTGCCGACGCCGAGCACCTCGTAATAATCTCTCTTATTCTCTGCCATGGACGATCCCCCGAAAACGCCGAAGTCGGGGGCAGCCCGTTCCGGACTGTCCCCGCTGCGGCGATGTGATCAACAATCGCTCAAATCACTTCTTGTCGTCATCGTCGACGACCTTGTAATCGGCGTCGTAATACTGCTGACCGCCGTCGTTCCCGCCGGGCTGGCCGCCCATGTCGGGGCCGCCCGTCGGGCCGCCCTGCGCGCCGGTCTGCGCGTAGAGCTTCTCGCTCATCTGGTAGAACAGCTGCGTCAGCTCCTCGGTGGCGGCCTTGATGGCGGCGGTATCGTCGCCCTTCAGGGTCTCCTTCAGCTTGTCGACGCCGGCCTGAACCTTCGCCTTCTCGTCGGCCGGGATCTTGTCGCCCACCTCGGCGAGGGTCTTCTCGCTCTGGTAGACCATCTGGTCGGCCTGGTTGCGGGTCTCGACCTTCTCCTTGACCTTGGCGTCCTCGGCGGCGTACTGCTCGGCCTCCTTGACGGCCTTCTCAATGTCCTCCTTGCTCATGTTGGAGCTGGAGGTGATGGTGATGTGCTGCTCCTTGCCGGTGCCGAGATCCTTCGCGCTGACGTTCACGATGCCGTTGGCGTCGATGTCGAACGTGACCTCGATCTGCGGCACGCCGCGGCGCGCCGGGGCGATGCCGTCCAGATGGAAGCGGCCGAGGCTCTTGTTCGCGGCGGCCATCTCGCGCTCGCCCTGGAGGACGTTGACCTCAACGGAGGTCTGGTTGTCCGCCGCGGTGGAGAAGATCTGGCTCTTCTTGACGGGGATGGTGGTGTTGCGCTCGATCAGGCGCGTGCACACGCCGCCCATCGTCTCGATGCCGAGGGAAAGCGGGGTGACGTCCAGCAGCAGCAGGCCCTTGACGTCGCCGGTCAGGACGCCCGCCTGGAGCGCCGCGCCCATGGCGACGCACTCGTCCGGGTTGATGCCGCGGAACGGCTCCTTGCCGGTGAAGTTCTTCACGGCCTCCTGCACGGCGGGGATGCGGCTCGAGCCGCCGACCATCAGCACCTTGGCGAGGTCGGAGGGGTTGAGCCCCGCGTCGCTCATGGCCTGGCGCACCGGGCCCATCGTGGCCTCGACGAGGTGAGCGGTCAGCTCGTTGAACTTCGCGCGGGTGAGCGTGACGTCCAGATGCTTCGGGCCGGTGGCGTCCGCCGTGATATACGGCAGGTTGATGTTCGACGTGGCGACGCCGGAGAGCTCGATCTTCGCCTTCTCCGCCGCCTCCTTCAGGCGCTGCATGGCGACCTTGTCGGTGGACAGGTCCACGCCGTCGCTCTTCCTGAACTCGTTGACGAGCCATTTCATGATGCACTCGTCGAAATCGTCGCCGCCGAGGCGGTTGTTGCCGGCGGTGGCCAGCACCTCGATGACGCCGTCGTCAATGTCAAGAATGGAAACATCGAACGTGCCGCCGCCGAGATCGTAGACCATGATCTTCTGGCTCTGCTCCTTGTCCACACCGTAGGCGAGGGCTGCGGCCGTCGGCTCGTTGATGATGCGCTTGACCTCGAGGCCGGCGATCTTGCCGGCATCCTTCGTGGCCTGGCGCTGCGCGTCCGTGAAGTAGGCGGGGACGGTGATGACGGCCTCGCTGACCGGGCCGCCGAGATAGGCCTCGGCATCCGCCTTGAGCTTTTGCAGGATCATGGCGCTGATCTCCTGGGGCGTATAACGCTTGCCGTCGATCTCCACGCGGTGGTCGCTGCCCATCTCGCGCTTGATCGAGGAGATGGTGCGGTCCGGGTTGGTGATGGCCTGGCGCTTGGCGACCTGACCGACCATGCGCTCGCCGCTCTTGGCGAACGCGACGACGGACGGAGTGGTGCGGTTGCCCTCGGCGTTGGCGATGACGACGGCCTCGCCGCCTTCCATGACCGCGACGCACGAGTTGGTGGTGCCGAGATCGATTCCGATGACTTTAGACATGATGGTTGCCTCCTGATCTATCCTTATTTTTATTGATTCGCTCTATTGTCAGTTCGCCACCTTGACGATGGCAAAACGCAAAACCCTGTCGCCCAGCAGGAAGCCCTGCTGCAGCACCTCGACCACGGTGTTTTCACCGTACGCCTCGTCCGTGACGTGCATGACGGCGTTGTGCTTTTCCGGGTCGAAGGGCTTGCCCACGGCGTCGATCGGCGTGACGCCGAGCTTGGCGAGGCTCTCCTTGAACTGGGAGAAGATCATCTCCAGACCCTTGCGGTGGGCGGAGTCCTCCTCGCCGTACTGCGCGAGCCCGCGCTCCAGATTGTCGTACACGGGAAGGAGCGCGGCGATCGTGTCGATCTTGGCGTTGGCGTAGATGCCCTCCTTCTCCTTCGCGGTGCGCTTGCGGTAATTGTCGTATTCCGCGGCGAGACGCAGATACTTGTCGCCGCTCGCCGCCGCCTGACGGGCCAGCGCCTCCATCTTCTCCATCTGCTCGCGCGTGACGGTGAAGGTTTCGGGCAGGGCCTCCTCCGGCGTGTCCTGCGGCGCTTCCGCAGGGGGCGTTTCCCGCTCCGCCGGGGTCTCGGCCGGCTGCGCCGCCTCGGGCGCGGGGGCCTCCTCCCGGCGCTTTTCGTCTTTCTCTGCCATGACTTGCTCTCTCCTTATTTCTTTTGCTCCTCCTGCGCTTCGGGCAGCTCGTGCGCGCCGAACATGCGGGTCAGACTCTCGGCAAAGTAGCTCAGGCGCGCGGTGACGGTGGCGTAGTCCATGCGGGTGGGGCCGACCACGCCGACCAGGCCGCGCATGCCGCCGCCGATATCGTAGCTTGCGACGACCACGCTGGTATCGCGCAGCGCCTCGTCCACATTCTCAGGACCGATGAGGATCTTGAGCGGCGCATCGTCCTCGGGGACGGGCAGATTCTCCTTGTTGTCCACAAGGAAGGTCATCAGCTCGTGCGCGCGGTCCATATCGCGGTATTCCGGCATCTTGAGGATCTGGCTCGCGCCGGTGGTGACCACCGCGCGGCGGGAGGCCTCCTCCAGCACGCTCATCGCGTACTCGACCGTCTGCGAGAGGACCAGGAACAGCTCCGGCGGGAGCTGCTCGGACAGGCTCAGCAGGTGCGCGCTCATCTCCTCGCGGGAGCGGGAGGCGAAGTGCATGTTGAGCAGATGCTTGAGGTCGCTCAGGCGGGCGCCGTCAAACGGGAGGGAGGTCTGCCGCAGCTCGCTCTTGACGCTCTTGTCGCTCGTCATCACGACGGCGATGAAGCTCGTCTCGCTCACGGCGACCAGCTCGAAGCGCTCGACCGTCAGCCCGGTGCGATCCGCCGAAACGGTGTAAGCCGGGTAGTTGACCAGCGAGGACACCATCTGCCCCGCGTGGGAGATGACGCTGTCGAGTCCCTCCAGCGGGCCGCGGAGCTGCTCGTCGATCGCGCCGATCTCCTGCGCGGAGAGGGGGCGGCGCTCCATCAGCTCGTTGACGTAGAGGCGGTAGCCCTTCGGGGACGGGATGCGGCCCGCCGAGGTGTGGGGCTGCTCCAGGTAGCCCAGCTCGGACAGCTCCGCCAGCTCGTTGCGCACCGTGGCGGAGCTGACGCTGCCGCCCAGCTCCTTCGCGATGGCCTTGGAGCCGACAGGCTCGGCCGTTTCGATGTAATCCTCGACCACACGCTTGAGTATTTGCTTTTTCCGCTCGCTCAATTCCATGTGCCGCCGCCTGTATCCGTAAGTTTAGCACTCCACCTTCCGGAGTGCTAAACGAAGTGTACCACCGTGCGGCGGGGATGTCAATACATACCAATGTAAAAGAATTGTGAACAACGGAGTTTTGCGGGCGGAGGGCGCTTTGCTGCCGATCGGCAGCGAAGCGCGAAATGCTCCTTTGAAAGAACCGAGGGCTTGGCATGCGGCGGCGGGGAAGGTTTCGCGCCGGCGGGCGCGGGGAGGAAGTTTCGCCGCTGTGGCGGCGAGCCGCTTTTCCAACGCGGGAAAAGCGGCGAAAAGCGCGTTCAAGGAGAGGACCCTTTCGATTGGGTCCTCTCCTTGAAAATCCTTTCTCCTGACCGACCAAAGGGAGGGCCGCGTCCCTCCCTTTGGAAACCCGCCCGGGGTGGGGTGCGGCCGGGAGAACAAGCTGCCTTTGGAACCCCACCCGGGGGTCAAAACGGCGGGGTGTGCAGAAGCGGCAGCGCAGAAAAGGCGCAGGCTGCATCCTGCGGAGGCGCGGGAGCAAGAGCGCGGGGCAGACGGCGGATTATGAAAAGGCGCGGCAGCGCAAAGGAGGCAGAACCGTTCGGGCCGGTGCGCCGGTCCGGCTTGCGGGGGTCTTTGCGGGGATCGATGGCGGGATTCCAAAACCGAAGAGGTTTTGGCGCGTCTTTCGGCCCTTTCTGCGCGAACAGAAAGGGCCTCGCGCCGGAGCGCGAAATACTCCTTGTTACCCATTTTCGCTCGCTCTGTCGTTGCCAGGGGGAGAGTTTCGCGCCTGTGGGCGCGACGCACTTTCTGCTCGTGCAGAAAGTACGCAAAGACACGTTCAAGGAGAGGACCCTTTCGATTGGGTCCTCTCCTTGAAAAACCTCTCTCCTGACCGACCAAAGGGAGGGCTTCGGCCCTCCCTTTGGAAACCCGCCCGGGGTGGGGTGCGGCCCGAAGGGCAAACCGCCTTTGGAAACCCGCCCGGGGCGGGGCAGAAACGCTGCGGTTTGCACCCTGCGGAGGCGCGGAAGCAAGAGCGCGGGGCAGGCGCAGGATTGCGGAAAGGCGCGGCAGCGCAAAGGAGGCAGAGACGTTCGGGCCGGTGCGCCGGTCCGGTTTGCGGGGGCTTTGTGGGAAAACGGGAGCGGGATTCCAAAACCGAAGAGGTTTTGGCGCGTCTTTCGGCCCTTTCTGCGCGAACAGAAAGGGCCTCGCGCCGGAGCGCGAAATACTCCTCTCTAAGCCGTTTCGGCTTGCTCTATCCTTGCAGGGGAGGGTTTCGCGCCTGCGGGCGCGAAAAAAGGGACGCCGGAGCAATGCTCCGGCGTCCCTGGGTGGCGGATGGGCTTACTGCGCAGCGGGGGCGCTCGCCGCCGCGGCGGCTTCCTCGGCCGCCTTCTTGGCGGCCTGCTCCTTCGCGCGCTCGGCCGCAGCCTTCTGCGCGGCCTTGAACTTCTCCTTCTCCTCCGGCGTGGCGATCGGCTCGATCGCGTTGCGCGGACAGACCTTGGTGCACATCTTGCAGTTCTTGCACTTGGCATAGTCGATGACCGCGACGTTGTTCACGACGTGGATCGCATCGAACTTGCAGGTGCGCTCGCACATGCCGCAGGCGATGCAGGAGTTGGCGCAGACCTTCGTCACGGCGGGGCCGCGCTCCTTGTTGGAGCAGTTGACGAAGACCTTCTGCTTGTAGGGCACCTCGACGATCAGCTTGCGCGGGCAGGCCTCGCGGCAGGCGCCGCAGTTGGTGCACTTCTCCTTGTCGACCTCGGCGACGCCGCGGTCGTTGATGTGGATGGCGTCGAACTTACAGGCCTTGACGCACTCGCCGAAGCCGAGGCAGCCGAACTGGCAGGCCGTCGGCCCGCCGGCGACCTTCGTCGCCGCGAGGCAGCTCGGCACGCCGACGTATTCATAGTTGCGGTTGCAGGCGTCGCCGCCGTTACAGATGACGTGGGCGACCTGCTTGTCGCCCGTCGGCGCGGTCAGGCCCATGATGGCGGCGATCTTCGCCGCGCCCTCAGCGCCCGCAGGCGCGCAGGCATTGATGGGCGCCTTGCCGCTGAGGATCGCCTCAGCGCAGCCGGCGCAGCCGGGATAGCCGCAGCCGCCGCAGTTCGCGCCGGCGAGGGACGCCTGGATCTCGGGAAGACGGGGATCGACCTTGACCTCGAAGATCTTCGCCGCAAAGGCAAGGATCAGGCCGAAGATGACCGCAATCGCGCCGAGGATGAGGACAGCATATAAAATCGTATTCATATTCCTTCCTCCTTACATCGGCCACACTTCAAGGCCCGAGAAGCCCATGAACGCGAGCGCGATCAGGCCCGCGGTGATGAGCGCGATGGGGAAACCCTCGAAGCACTTGGGATAGTCGCTGAACTCCACGCGCTCGCGCACGGTGGAGAACAGGTAGATCGCCAGCAGGAAACCGAGACCGCCGGTGATGCCGTAAACCACGGATTCGATGAAGCTGTAGCCGTTCTGCACGTTCAGCAGCGCAACGCCCAGCACCGCGCAGTTCGTGGTGATCAGCGGCAGGTAGATGCCGAGCGCGGTGTACAGCGTCGGGATCGACTTCTTGAGGAACATCTCGATGAACTGCACGAGACCGGCGATGACCAGGATGAACGCCACGGTCTGCATGAACTCGAGGCCCAGCGCCACAAGGATCTGGTTCACGCCGTAGGTGATGGCGGAGGCGAGACCCATGACGAACGTGACCGCGAGACCCATGCCGACGGCGGTGTCAGACTTCTTGGAGACGCCGAGGAACGGGCAGATGCCGAGGAACTGCGCGAAGATGAAGTTGTTGGTCAGGATCGCGCCGAGAGAGATCGCAAGCAGTCTTGTCACGCTCATGCCTGCTCAGCCTCCTTCCCTTCGGCCTTCGCGGCCTTTTTCTTTTCGCTCTTCTGGAGCGCCCACTGCACGATGGCGATCAGCGTGCCGAGGCAGAGGAAGCCGCCGACCGGCAGCGTCAGGATGCCCGCAGGCACATAGCCGAAGCGGAGCAGCACGTCGACGCCGAGGAGCTTGCCCGCACCGAACAGCTCACGGAACACGCACAGCACCAGCAGCACCGCCGTGTAGCCGATGCCCTGGCAGATGCCGTCCACCGCGGAGGCGGCGACGGAGTTCTTGTTGGCAAAGGCCTCGGCGCGGCCGAGGATGATGCAGTTGACGACGATCAGCGGGATGAAGACGCCGAGGGACTTCGCGATCGGCTCGAAGAACGCCTGGAGGAACAGATCCACCATCGTCACGAAGCCGGCGATGACCACGATGTAGCACGCGATGCGGACCTCGTCCGGAATGATCTTGCGCAGAAGCGAGATGAAAATGTTGGAAAGCGTCAGGATGATGAGCACGGACACGCCCATGCCGATGCCGTTCGAGACGGAGGTGGTGATCGCCATCGTCGAGCACATGCCGAGCAGCTGCACCAGCACCGGGTTGTTCGTGATGAGGCCTTCCTTGAACTGTTTGCCGAAATTCATAGCCCTTCCTCCTTCCTTACGCCAGGGCTTCCGCGGCGGCCAGCGCCGCGTTGACGCCGCGCGTCACGCCCTTGGAGGAGACCGTCGCGCCGGAGATGGCGTCCACGTTCTTCTTCACGACCAGGCTGCCCGCGCCGGACTTGCCGACGAACTGGTCGAGCACGCCCGTGCCGCCGGGCAGCGGCTCGTTGCCCATGACCTTGGAGCCGATGCCGGAGGTCTCCTTGTTGTCCACGATGGAGACGCCCGTGACCTTGCCGTCGGTATCGACGCCGACGATCATGTCAATATCGCCCTGGGAGCCGCTGGAGACGATCTGGAAGGCGTAGCCCACCAGCTCGCCGGCGGCGGCGGCCTTGTAGGCGGCCTTCAGCTTCGCGCCCTGGCCCGTGACCGCGGCGGTCAGCGTGTCGCTCAGTTCGAGGGGGTCATAGTCGCAGTTGGGCAGGACGGAGGAGAGCGAATCGCGGGTGTTCTTTTCCTTGATGGCGGCGATGCGATCCGCCGTCACGGCGTTCACGCCGCCCAGCAGCGCCGATACGACCAGGCAGATCGCCGTCAGCGTGCCGGCCACGCGCAGGATGAATTTGCCGGAGATCTTCATTTCGCGGCACCTCCCTTCGCGGCCTTGCCGTCCGTTCCGAAGCGGACGGGCTTCGTATACTTGTCAATGATCCACACGCAGCAGTTCATGATGAGGATCGAGTAGCACACGCCCTCGGGATAGGAGCCGAAGCGGCGGATGAACACCGTCAGCAAGCCGCAGCCGAGACCGTAGATCAGCTGGCCCTTCTTCGTGACGGGGCTCGTGACGTAGTCGGTCGCCATGAAGAACGCGCCGAGCATCAGGCCGCCGCCGAGGACGTTGTAGAGCATGAACTGCACCGGGTCGTTGCCCTGCGGGAACAGGAAGCAGAGCACCGCCACCGTGCCGATGTACGCCGCGGGAGTGTGCCAGGAGATCACCTTGCGGGCGATCAGGTACACGCCGCCGATCAGCAGCACCAGGGCCGAAACCTCGCCCATGCTGCCGCCGGTCGTGCCGATGAAGAGGTCGGTCAGCGAATACTGCGCGGTCAGGCCCGCGAAGTCGCCCTCCTTGATCATGGCGAGCGGGGTGGCCGCGGTCACGGCGTCCGCCACCGTCATGCCCAGGGAGATGCTGCGGCTGGGCACGGCCCACTTGGTCATCTCGCCGGCGTAGCACGCCACGAGCGCCGCGCGGCCCGCGAGCGCCGGGTTCAGGAAGTTCTTGCCGAGACCGCCGTAGAGCTGCTTGACGACGACGATCGCAAAAAAGTCGCCCACGATCAGCATCCAGTACGGCAGGGTGACCGGGCAGACCATCGCGATGAACAGGCCCGTGAGCGCCGCGCTCAGGTCGCCGATCATCTGAGGCTTTTTGGCGAGCTTGCGGTAGAGCCATTCAAAGCACACCGCGCCCGCGACAGAGACGGCCGCCGAGATCAGCGGACGCACGCCGAACAGGAACACCGACATCGCCAGCGCCGGACACAGCGCGATGATCACGTCGAGCATCAGGGACCGGGTGTCCTCATGGTTGCGGATGTGCGGGTTCGAGGAGGCGATCAGCTTGAGCTGCTTATCATCCGTCATATCCCGTCACGCCCCCTTCTTTTCTTCTTCCGCCTTCTTGGCGGCCTCGGCCGCGGCCTTCTTCTTTGCCGCGGCGTCCTTGACCATCTGCTTGCCGGCCTTGAACGCGTGGGTCAGGTGCAGGCGGCCCGGGCAGATGTACGCGCAGGCGCCGCACTCGATGCAGTCCATCACGTGGGCGGCGTCCAGCTCGTCGACCATGCCCTTCTGCTGGTACAGATAGAGATAGAGCGGCTGGAGGTGCATCGGGCAGGCCTCGACGCAGCGGCCGCAGCGGATGCAGGTGGGATTGTCGACCGTTTTGTCCTCATCCTCGGCAAAGGCGAGGATCGCGCCGGTGCCCTTGGCCACGGGAATGTCCGCCGTGTACTGGGCCATGCCCATCATCGGGCCGCCGGCGATCAGCTTGAACGTGCCGTCCTTCAGGCCGCCGCACGCGTCGAGCAGGAGCGTGACGGGCGTGCCGATCGGACACTCGATATTCTTCGGCTCGACCACGCCGGAGCCGGAGACCGTGACCACCTTGCGCGTGACGGGCATGCCAGTCGTGATCGCGCGGTAGATGGCGCAGACGGTGTTGATGTTGAACACCGCGCAGCCGATGGCGCTGGGCAGGCCGCCCGGCGGCACCTGCTTGCCGGTGATCGCCTGGCAGAGCTGCTTCTCGCCGCCCTGGGGGTACCGGCAGTGGAGCGGCTGCACCACGACGGGCGCCTTTTTCTCCGCGATGACTTTGTTCAGCGCGTCGATGCCGTTCTGCTTGTTGTCCTCCACGCCGATGACGACCTTGCTCACGCCGAACATCTTGGCGAGGTAGCCGCAGCCGCCGACGATCTGCTCCGGCCGCTCGAGCATGGCGCGATGGTCGCCGGTGATGTAGGGCTCGCACTCCGCGCCGTTGATGATGACGGTATCGACCTGGCCGATGCCGCCGGAGATCTTGACGTGCGTGGGGAACGTGGCGCCGCCCATGCCGACGATGCCGGCGTTTTTGACGATCTCGATCATCTCCTCGACCGTGAGGAGATCGGGATCCGCAGGCGCCTTGACCTCTTCGCTGAGCTCATCCTGCATGTCGTTGTCGATGACGACGGACATGATCTTGCCGCCCATCGAATACTCCCGCGGCTCCACCGCCGCGACCGTGCCCGACACGCTCGCGTGGATCGGCGCGCCGAGGCCCTTGAACTCGCCGATCTTCTGACCGACCTTCACGTGGTCGCCCTTTTTGACCAGCGGCGTGCAGGGCGCGCCAAAGTGCATCGACATCGGGATGACCACCTGGGCGGGCGGCGACAGCTGTTCAATGGGCTTGTCATTGGTGGCAGCCTTCATATCGTGGGGATGAACGCCGCCAAAGAACGCTCTTGCCATTCCTTCACCTCATTTACTGACTGGGCAGCGCCGACGCACTGCCTCATAATCGGACAGATTATACAACAGTTCGCGCCTGTTGTCCAGCAATATCTTTAAAGTATATGAAGGAAATATCAGGGCTTGACTGCCATGGTAAAATGAAAATGACACGCCGTTTTACACCGCGCGGCGTGATCTGACCGAAGGAGGCTGATCCCATGGCAGATCTCTCCGGCGGATCGCTCGACCTGCGCGCCCTGCGCGCGGAAGCACGCGCGCGGCTCGGCACCGCGAACGTGCCGCCGATCCGCTTCACCGCGCTCTACCTCGCCGTCGGCCTCATCCTGAGCCTGTTCGCCGCGGCGCTCGACCGGATGCTTGCCGACTCTGTCGGCTCGCTCAACTTCGCGTCGCTTTCCTTCTCGTTCGCAAGCGTCGTCGTGAGCCTGCTGAGTCTCGTGCTCATGGCGGGCTACGAGAGCTATTGCCTCGCCGTCGGCCGCGGAGGGGAGGCGCCTTACGAAGCCCTGTTCGACGGGTTCCCCTTCGCGGGCAAGGTCATCCTGATGATGCTGCTTGAGGGCACGCTGATCTTTTTCGGCAGCATGCTCTTCTTCGTGCCGGGCGTGATCCTCGCCCTGGCCTACGCGCTGTCGATGACCAACCTCTGCGACCATCCGGAGCGCGGCGCCTTCGACGCGATGCGCAGCAGCCGGGCGCAGATGCGCGGCCACAAGGGCGAATACCTGCTGCTCCTGCTGAGCTTCTGGCCGTATTTCGTGCTGCTGCTCCTGCTGATGGCGGCGGATTCGCTCTTCCTCTACGCGCTCTTTCCGGAGACGATGCTCGGCACGCTGCTGCACACGCTGCTCGTCGCGCTGCTGGACGGGGCCATCGCGCTCTACTTCATGCCGTGGCTGTCGCTCACGCGCATCGGGGTCTACCGCGCGCTCACGGAGGAACCGGACGGCAGCGCGCCCGCCCTGCCCGACGGCTGGGACGAGCGGTACTGACAACAAAAAAGCGCGGCGGACGCCTCTGCGTCCGCCGCGCTTTTTTGCGCTATTCGTGGTGATACATCCTGCGGTTGTCGAGGGCGAAGATGCGCTCGCTGAACGTGCCGGCCGCCGTCTCCGCCAGCGCAGCGCGGCAGATCTCCATGCGGCTGTCGATCAGGTCGATATAGCTCAGAAGCTCACTCTCCGCGCACTGGGGACGCACCGCCGCGCCGTACTCCGGCTGGCCGTGGTGCGAGAGGATCAGGTGCTGGAGCAGCATCGTCTTCTCCTCCGGCACACCCAGAGAGCGCGCGACCTCCGCCGTCTCCTGCGCGCCCATGACGAGGTGGCCCAGCAGCTGCCCGCGCGGGGTATAGTCCGTCGCAAGGCCCAGCGGCGAGAGCGCGAACTCCGCCTCCTTGCCGAAATCGTGCAGGAAGGTGCCGGCCAGCAGCAGGCTGCGATCCACCGTGTCCGGATAGAGCCCGGCGAGGAAGTCCGCGAGCGAGAGCATCGCGGCCGTGTGCATCAAAAGCCCGTGCAGAAACGCGTGGTGCATCGACTTGCCCGCGGGCAGGTCGGAAAAGGCGGGGGCATGCCGCTCGTACATCGCAAGGCACACGGCGCGGTAGTCCGCGTCCTCGATGCTCTCCACCAGGGCGAGCGTGCGGCGCAGCGTCTCCGCCGTGTCGATCGGCGCGGCGGGCACGAGGCGCGAGAGCTCGACCCGGTCGGCCGGCGCGGCGAGGCGCAGCTTCTCCACCGTGAGCTGCAGGGCGCCGCGGAACTCCGTCACCGTGCCGCGCACCTTGACGACCTTGCCCGCGTCCTGCGCGCCGACGGGCCCGGCATAGTCCCAGGCCTTGGCGTCCACCGCGCCCGTGCGGTCCGCAAGCACGGCGCTCAGGTACGGCTTGCCGCTGCCCGAGGTGCGCACCGACGCATCCCGCAGCAGATAAAAACCCTCGATCGTCTCGCCGCGCGCGAGCTGCGCGATGGGTCGTTCCATCGCCATATCGCTTCTCCTCCTTCGGCCTCCGCCGCAAAAGCATCCGTTCTGTTTCAGTATGCCCCGGGCGGCGGGTCCTTGTCAAGCGGCAAAAGGGAGAATCCGACGCGCCGTCCGCCTTGACTTTTGCGCCGCGGGCCGTTAGAATAGCCTTGTTTTTCGATGCTTTCTCAAAAAGGAGTTCGGATATCATGGAAAAGCTGAAACCGCGCACCCTGTCCGGCTTTATGGAGCTGCTGCCCGCGCCGCAGGCCCAGTTCGAGCGCATCGCGGAGATCATCCGCTCGTCCTACGCGCTCTACGGCTTCACCCCGCTGGACACGCCCCTGATCGAGGCCAGCGAGGTGCTGCTGGCCAAGGGCGGCGGCGAGACCGAAAAGCAGATCTACCGCTTCACCAAGGGCGACGCCGACCTCAGCCTGCGCTTCGACCTCACGGTGCCGCTGGCGAAATACGTCGCGCTGCACTATGCGGAGCTGGCCTTCCCCTTCCGCCGCTATCAGATCGGCAAGGTCTACCGCGGCGAGCGCGCGCAGCGCGGCCGCTTCCGCGAGTTCTACCAGGCGGACATCGACGTGATCGGCGACGGCGCGCTCGACATCGCGAACGACGCCGAGATCCCGGCGATCATTTACACGGTGTTTTCGCGCTTGGGCCTGCGCCGCTTCCGCATCCGCATCAACAACCGCAAGGTGCTCAACGGCTTTTACGCCATGCTCGGCCTCAGCGGGCAGTCCGGCGACGTGATGCGCACGGTGGACAAGCTGGAGAAGATCGGCGCGGAGAAGGTGCGCGCCATCCTGACGGACGACGTCGGCCTGAGCGGGGCGCAGGCCGACGAGATCCTGCGCTTCATCGGCATCCGCGGCACGAACGCCGAGGTGCTCGCCGCGCTGGAGGCGTACCGCGGCAAAAACGAGGTCTTCGACGCGGGGCTCGACGAGCTGGCCGCCGTCACGCGCCATCTCGCCGCCTTCGGCGTGCCGCAGGAGAATTTCGCGGTCGACCTCACGATCGCGCGCGGGCTCGACTACTACACCGGCACCGTGTACGAGACGGAGCTGCTCGACCACCCGGAGATCGGCTCGGTCTGCTCCGGCGGGCGGTACGACGATCTCGCTGCCTATTACACCGACAAAAAGCTGCCGGGCGTCGGCATCTCGATCGGGCTGACGCGCCTGTTCTACATCCTCGGCGAGCAGGGCCTGCTCGATCCCGAGGCGCCCACCGCCCCGGTCGATGCGCTGATCCTGCCGATGACGGACGATCTCGCCGCGGCAGTCGCGCTGGCGACACGCCTGCGCGCCGCCGGCATCCGCGCGCAGCTCTACACCGAGAAAAAGAAGTTCAAGGCCCGCATGAGCTACGCCGACCGGCTGGGCGTGCCCTTCGTGCTGTTCCTCGGCGAGGACGAGATCGCGGAGGGCACGGTCTCCTGCAAGGAGATGGCGAGCGGCGAGCAGGTCAAGCTCTCGCCCGAGGCCGCGGTCGAGCGCATTTGCGCCGCCGTCGCCGAGCGCGCCGGACGCGCGCCCGTGCGCGAGGGCTGACGAGGCAAAAAGAAACCGAGTGACAGCAGACTGCAACTCTGTTGTCACTCGGTTTTTTCTCCCGTTTGCGTCACCGCGGCGCTTTTTCGCCCAGCACCAGGTCGTAGCCGCCCGCGCCGTAGCTCAGGCAGCGGTTCACCCGCGTGATCGTGGCGGAGGAGACGCCCGTCTCCTCAGAGATCTGCGCGAAGGTCTTCCCCGCGCGCAGCAGCTCCGCCACCTGCAGGCGCTGCGTCATCGCCTGGATTTCGCTGAAGGTGCACAGGTCGTCAAAAAAACGGTAGCACGCCTCCGTATCCTCCAGCGACAGGATCGCCGCGAACAGGCGGTCGGTCTGCGGGGATTTCATCTTGCTCTCGTACATCATGCGTCCTCCTTCGGGCGAGGTTGCTTCACCGCGCTATCATAACACAGCGCCGGCAGTTTGGCAAGCGCCGGGGAAAAGTTTTTGCGGCGCGGAGGGCAAGCGCGGCGACGCGGCGCAGCGGCGCGGGCACACCCGCCGCGCACATCAGAGGGCGTATGCACGGCGCGGGTGGACACGGTACGGTGCGCGCAGAGGCGAGGTGTGGAGAGGCAGAGCGGCGGCAGATACGGCGAATGCGGCGGCAGCGGCGCGGTGCGGTGCAGCGGCGCGGCGCGAAGCGGCAGCGAATGCCGCGGCACGGGCGGCAGCGGCGCGGTGTGGCGAACGTGACGTGACGCGCGGCGCGGCGGCGTTCGTCCGGCGCGGCGCGGTCAGTCCAGCGCCTCGTCCAGCGCGCGGAAGAGCTCCGCCTCGCTCTCGTACGGATGGATGCGGAAATACGGGTCGCCCGTCAGCATGGCGGAGAGCTGCGTCCGCCGCCGGTCGTAGAAGATATGGCAGGGCTTGCCGTACCGCTCGGCGCTCGCGAGCTCATAGCCCACGCCGAGCGAGGGACAGGTGCATTCGGCGATCACCAGGTCGCTCTCGCGCAGCCAGGCCATGTCCTGCGCGTAGATCGCCGCGTCCCCGTCCCGCCCGCGCTCGAGCACGCTGAGGGACGGCTGCCCCACGTGCTCGGTGAGCACGGCGTTCTCCCGCTGCAGATACGCGATCACGCGGCGGTACAGGTCGGCGTCCGCGCGCCCGCCGCGGATCGAGCCCGCAAAATAAATCTTTTTGCCCATGGGATCTCCTCGCTTTCTCCCTGCGGCAAGGCAGGGTCTGCCCCTATGATACACGCTGCGGCGCGGCGCCGCAAGGGGGATCCGCCGCGCGGCGGCGCGGTATTTTTGGGGCTTCCGCTTTTGCCCGCGGTATGCTATAATGGTGATTCAAGATCGCGAAAGGAGGCGGCAGGATGCGGATCGGCGGCGTGGAAGTGGATACGAAGCTCGCGCTCGCCCCGATGGCGGGCGTGACCGACCTTGCCTTCCGGCAGGTCTGCCGCGAACACGGCGCGGGGCTCACCTGCACCGAGCTCGTGAGCGCGAAGGCCCTCTGTTACGGCGACGAGAAGAGCCGCCGCCTGCTCGCGCTCGCCCCCGGCGAGCATCCGGCCGCGGCGCAGATCTTCGGCGCCGACATCGCCTGCATGGCCGAGGCCGCGCAGATCGCGGCGGAGGTCTCCGGCGCGGACTTCATCGACATCAACATGGGCTGTCCGGTGGGCAAGGTGGCCAAGACCGGCGCAGGCGCCGCGCTGATGCGCGACATCGACCACGCCGCGCGCCTCGCGGAGGCGGTGGTCAAGGCCGCGCCGGTGCCCGTGACGGTCAAGATGCGGCGCGGCTGGGACAAGGGCAGCGTCAACGCGCCGGAGCTCGCCGCCGCGCTCGAGCACGCGGGCGTCGCGGCGATCGCCGTGCACGGGCGCACGCGCATGCAGATGTACGGCGGCCAGGCTGACTGGACGACGATCCGCGCCGTGAAGGAGGCCGTGCGCATCCCGGTGCTCGCCAACGGCGACGTGTTCTCCGCGGAGGACGCGGTGCGCATCCTCCGCGTCACCGGCGCGGACGCGGCGATGATCGGCCGGGGCAGCTTCGGAAACCCCTGGCTCTTCACGCAGGCGGCGGCCGCGCTCGACGGGCGCGAGATCCCGCCGCTGCCGCCCGTGGCCGAGCGGTTCGACACCGCCGTGCGCCAGATCGAGCTGAGCGCGCGCTGCCGCGGCGAGCGCACCGCCGTGCTCGAGGCGCGGCGCCACTGCTGCTGGTATCTCAAGGGCGTGCCCTACGCCAACTACTACAAAGAACAGATCGTGCGGATGAACACGCTCGACGACCTGCGCCGCGTGGCGGAGGGCGTCCGGCGCGACCTGAAGTGAGCGGAGGCCGAGATGGAAGAAAAGGACCTCATCCTGGCGTGCCAGCGCGGGGACGAAACGGCGTTTGAGGCGCTGATCCGGCTCCACGAAAAAAAAGTATATACGCTCTGCCGGCGGCTGTGCCGCAGCGAGGACGACGCGCTCGAGGCCGCACAGGACACGTTCCTCGCCCTCTGGCGGGGCATCGGCAGCTTCCGCGCGGACGCGGCGTTCTCGACCTGGCTGTACCGCCTTGCGTCCAACGCCTGCTTCGACCTGCTGCGCCGCGGCCGGCGGGAGATCGCCGGAACGTCGCTCGACGGGGACGACGCGCCCGACCCGGTCGACCGCGCGCCGACGCCGCAGGAGGCGCTGGAGCGGCAGGAGCTGCGCGACGCCGTGCGCGCCGGGCTGGCCGCGCTGCCGCCGGAATACCGCGACGTGCTGACCATGCGCGAGCTGGAGCAGCTCTCCTACGGCGAGATCGCGGAGCGCGCGGGCCTGGAGCTCGGCACGGTGAAGTCCCGCATCAGCCGGGCGCGGACCATGCTGCGGAATTATTTGGCGGCGAGCGGGAACTTTTTTGAATCCGGCGCGTCAAAGGTAACAGAATGTAACCGGAAAGGAGCTGAGCGCACATGACGAACCATGAAGAGTATACCGCCGCGCTCAGCGCGTTTCTGGACGGCGAGCTGACGGACGCGGAGCGCGAGGCGCTGCTGGCACACCTGCGGGAGTGCAACGCGTGCCGCACGCGCCTTGCGGAGCTGACGGCGATGCGTGAGGCGCTGCGCGACGAGAACGAATACGACCCGCCTGCGGGCTTTGCCGCGGGCGTGACGGCGCGGCTGCGCGCCGAGCGCGCGGCGGCGCAGCGGCGACGGACGAAGCGCGTGTGGCTTGGCCTTGCGGCGTGTCTGGCCGTGGCCGTGCTGGGCGCGGGCATCCTGCCGCAGGCGCTGCGCATGGGCCGCAAGAGCGCGACTATGAGCGCCTCCGGCAGCGGCGCCGCGCCGGAGAGCAACGGAGCCGTCTACTCCGTGCAGAACGACGCTCTCTCGACCACCGCATACGCCCCGAGCGGAGAGACCGCGAACGGCGCGGCTGGCGACGCCCGGAACACGGCGGAGACCGCGGCCGGCGGAGTGAGCGAAGCCAAGAATACCCCGACCGCCGCACCCGCGCCGGATCCGGCCGCGCCGAAGGATCCCGCGCCGGCGGAGGAGCGGTCGGCCGTGCTGCTGCGCGGCGAAGCGGCGGAGGACTTCCTGCTGCGCAATTCCGCCGTGCCCGCGGACGTCTGCGCCGCGGGCGGGGACGCCTATCTGCTGCCCGCCGCGGCGCTGCGCGCGCTGCCGGAGGGGCTGACGCTGGATGCGGACGACGCCGAGCGCGTCGCCGCGATGGAGGATGAGGACGAGGTGCTGGTCATCCCCTGCGAAGAAGCGGAGGCGGAGGGATGACGCCCGCCGCTTCCTCCGGCGCCGGAACGCCCGTACTGGTGCTGTTTTTCGCGCTGCTGGCGGCGCTGGCGCTGCTGATGCTGCTCGCCCGCCGCGCAAGCGCGCGGCGCGGCGTTTTTGCCGCGCTCGGCGGCGCGCTCGTGGTGCTCGCCGACCAGGCGGTCAAGGCCGTTGTGGTGCGGCAGCTCGCCCTCGGCGAGACCGCCGCGCTGCTGCCGCCGCTGCTCGGCCTGCGCCATGTGCAGAACTTCGGCGCGGCGTGGTCGAGCTTTTCCGGCGCGCGCTGGCTGCTCATCGGCGTG
>Ga0208297_1001304_pt1 | contig 25858 bp, 25 predicted proteins | sample LMS_cellobiose_e_FD_187367 | JGI IMG/M metagenome (GOLD analysis project Ga0208297, IMG submission 187367) | Rumen-fistulated moose microbial communities from Alaska, USA - LMS_cellobiose_enrichment (SPAdes) (version 2) | ecosystem: Host-associated > Mammals > Digestive system > Stomach > Rumen... | reverse complement strand
TGAATCCTTCCATTCCGTCCTAAAGAAGGAAGAGATCAATCATCATAAATACAGTGATTTCAATGCTGCCCGCAAGGTCGTATTTGAATATATTGAATCCTGGTACAATAGAAAAAGGATTCATGGTTCCATTAATTATTTGACTCCGCAGGCTGCTCATGAGGCTGCCTAAGCGGCATCAAAAGTTAAACTTTTTGTGTCTACGTTATTGACACAAGTCCACTATTACCAAGTAAAAGAAAGGTGCCTATTACCACATTGTTGCAATGAGTTTAAGCACCCAGGTTTATATAGGCATCAATCAATAATATTTATAAACAAAGACAAGAAGAGCATAATTATTTGCAATATATAGAACCAGATGATTTTGGCTTCTGTTTAGGAATTTTCTATTGAAGGGTTTCCTTATGACACTTAAATTGCGGCAGTTGCGACCAGGTCAGATTATACCACTGTTTGAGCTCACAGCCATTGGACTGTGATAACTAACCAGCGAGTTTGGTATAATCTGGCCTGCCAGGGAGCAGCTGCCGCAATTTTAGTGGAATAAGAAACCCTGAATAAGAAAATGTATAAACAGAAGCCGAAATCATCGTCCGTTGCCACAACCCTCCCTTATCCAAAACCTACCCCTTATCCATATCCCCCCAAAAAATAATTGACAATCCCCCTGCAATCAGTTATGATTTATCTATTGTAGTAAGGGAGTAGTTAGCCGATTATGTGCAATAAAGCCAACATACTGGTAACCAATAGGTTACCTGGTTTTATTTTAAATAACGAGACTTACCTGCAGCGTTATAGTTGCGGGTAAGTCTTTTTTATGCGAAATATGCAGGTTATTGGCGGTAGAAGGGTTTAGCATCAGTAAGAAGGAGAGAATAGGCATGAATTTATTAGAACTACTTATTTTAGCCATCGGTTTGGCAATGGACGCTTTTGCAGTAGCTGTCTGTAAGGGATTATCAATAAAGAAAATTACAGCAAAACATCCTATTGCAGTAGGTTTATACTTTGGAATCTTTCAGGCAGGAATGCCTATGATCGGTTACTTTCTCGGCAAACAGTTCAGCAGTAAGATAAATGCCATAGACCACTGGGTAGCCTTTATCTTATTAGGTATTATAGGAATCAATATGATAAAAGGCTCGCTGAAAGAGGAAGAGGAAGAAGAAGGCTGCGATTGCAATGAACCGGATAATACTCTTGCAGTAAAAGGAATGTTGATACTGGCAGTGGCAACCAGCATAGACGCTCTGGCAGTGGGTATAACTTTTGCATTTCTGAAAGTTAATATATTTGTTGCTACCTCCTTTATAGGTGTTATAACCTTCCTGATTGCAGCAGCTGGTGTTATTATCGGCAATATATTTGGAGGAAAATTAAGATCAAAAGCAGAGATGACAGGTGGAGCCATTCTGGTCTGTCTTGGAGTGAAGATACTCCTTGAGCACCTTGGAATCATTGGATAGATAATTACATAGAATATTTCTTTTCAGAAAATGATATTGTCCAGATAAATAATGGCAATATCATTTTTCTTTATAAATAAAGCTTGCCAAAAATAAAATTTGGGTTATAATAAAATTAAATTAAGTATACCTAAAAGGAGCGATGAACATGACCCGTAACAAAGAAGATTATATTAAAGAAATATATAAATTAGGGGGCGGAGAACACCGGATAGGCAACAAGCAGATAGCAGAAGTATTGAATATTGCACCCGCTTCGGTTACGGAGATGCTTATTCGGCTCAGTAAAGAAGGATTGATTGTATATGAACCCTACAAAGGCTCGAAATTAACAGCAGAGGGTATCAGAAATGCCATTACCCTTCTTAGAGGACATAGATTATGGGAGGTATTCCTAATTGAGCAGCTTGGTTATACCTGGAGCGAAGCTCATGAGGATGCTGAGAAATTAGAGCATGTAGCTCCCAAGAGACTTATAGACCGACTGGATGAATATCTTGGTAACCCTGCTTACTGCCCTCATGGTAATGTAATTCCAAAAGCAGATGGAAATGTAAAGACCATTTTGCTGAAGAGTCTTACAGAAATGGAAGTAGGAGAGACCTCTTATATAAGAAGAGTAACAGAAGAAAATGAACTGATGGATTATTTGCAAGGACTGGGCGTTCATATTGGAAGTTCAGTGACGATCCGTAAATATGGTGCGTATGAGGGTCCGGTTACTATTGAACTTGATGGGAAAGAGCAGCAGTTAAGCTTTAAGGCAGCAGGCTTAGTCTTTGTTGAAGAATAAATTAGATGCAAGAGGTTTATCTCAAGTTATGATCAGGATAATAGCAGTAAATTTAGAAGCAATAAATTAGGAGTAAAAAACTAGAAGTGACAAAATAGAAGTAAGAAATTAGGTGTGAGGAATTAGTACTGAGGAAATAGACATGAGTAAATAAAGTATATAAGGAGGAGGCCTATGAATGTAAAAAAGTATATGGAACGAAAACTAAATATGCTCTTTATCATAATTTTGATGTTGATTATCTTTGCCTGCTAAGTAGCTTGCAATTAGTGGTTTCTGAGGCTATAATATAGTATTAGACGGAATTCCTATAAGATTACTAATATAGCACGGAGGCAGACAGAATGTACAGTTTTATGAATGATTACAGCGAAGGAGCCCACCCTAAGGTTTTAGAGCTGTTAATAGAGAGCAATCTGGAGCAAAATGCAGGCTACGGAGAAGATACACATACTATAAAAGCAAAAGAATATATAAAGAAGCATTTAACAAAAGGACAGGATAGACCAGTAAGCAGTCAGAACCTATCGGAAGTGGATATTCATTTTATTCCCGGAGGAACTCAGACGAATCTACTGGTTATATCCTCCTTTTTGCGTCCTTTTGAGGCTGTTATTGCAGCTGATACCGGCCATATAAATGTTCATGAAACAGGCGCAATTGAAGCAACCGGGCATAAAGTAATAACAGTACCCAATGAGAAGGGAAAGGTTACACCGGAGGCAATCAAGTCAGCTGTCGATTACCACACAGACGAACATATGGTAAGACCGGGAATGGTATATATATCCGATTCCACAGAACTTGGAACGGTATATACCAAAGAAGAGCTCTACAAAATACGCCAGATCTGTAACAGAGAAGAGCTGTTGCTCTTTCTGGATGGGGCAAGGCTTGCTTCAGCACTTACCTCTCAGGCTAATGATCTGGAGCTATCAGATATCGCTGAGCTTACGGATGTCTTTTATATCGGAGGTACCAAAAATGGTGCCTTGCTGGGGGAGGCACTGGTAATTGTTAAGGAAGAGCTGAAAAGGGATTTTCGCTTTCTTATCAAGCAAAGAGGTGCTCTCATGGCAAAAGGTTTTGTCGCCGGCATTCAATTTGAAGCCTTATTTCAGGATAATCTTTACTTTGAGCTTGGATACCACGCCAATGCAATGGCAGAAAAGATCAGGGAGATACTTCTTTCATTGGGAGTGGAATTCTTAACCCCGCCTGTAAGTAATCAGCTGTTTCCAATCTTACCGGACAGCTTTTTAGAAAAATTAGAACAGGAATTCGTATTTTCCGTGCAGAAGAGAATAGATAAAGACCACAGCGCTATACGTCTGGTAACTTCCTGGGCTACAACACCAAATGGAACAGATAGTTTATGCCGCTACTTTTTGGATAACCTTAAGAAGTAGACTTGTGCGCAATCCACAGGGTATGATTGAGAATTCCTTACAGTTTTCAGACACACCTCAGACATAGGATAATTAACAGTATAGACTTAAGGAATTTCAAAGTTAATTATCAAAAGGCTTGAAGTAAATATACAACAAGAAGGAGAATGTACATGGAGAATATCTACAAACAAAAAATTATTCAGGGAAGGGAAATCATGAAGTCATCCGATTATGAAATCGAAAGTGACGAAAAGAAAGGCTTACCTCAGCCGTTACTGTCAAATGAGAAATCTGCTGAAACAGTTATAGAGCTTTCCAAAGACTTTGAAGATATTATTGTTAAAAAGGATTATCTGAACATTCTGAATGACAGAACCAGCAGAAGAAAATACGCAGAAGAAAGTATTACTTTTAAAGAGTTGTCCTTCCTTTTATGGGCAACCCAGGGAGTTAAGAATGTAATCGGTAATAAACGCAAGGCAACTCTTCGTACGGTTCCCTCCGCGGGAGCCAGACATCCCTTTGAGACCTATCTTTTTGTTAACAAAGTTGACGGTTTGAAGCAAGGGTTGTATCATTATCTTCCATTAACCCATGAACTGGAGCTGATCAGAGAAGATGAAGAGCAGGTAAGTAAGGTTTCAAGGGCATATTACGGACAGAGCTTTGCTGCAGGTGCCCCTGTCAGCTTTGTATGGACAGTAGTGCCTTACCGTAGCGAATGGAGATATACTGTTAATGCACAGAAGTATGCACTGATCGATGTAGGACATATCTGTCAGAATCTGTATCTGGCAGGGGAAGCCATCGGCTGCGGTGTATGTGCTATCGGCGCATATGACCAGCAGCTTACCGACAGTCTGCTTGGGCTGGCAGCGGTTGATTTAGAAGAAGATAGTGAATATACCGTATATGCTGCTTCTGTGGGAAAGATTGAGGCGTAGATACAAAGACTATGAAAATAGGAACCCTGCAGATATGGCTGTATCTCCCTTGGGTGCATTCTTTAAAGGAAAAACGGATGGTGGTTAAGAGCCTGTGCCAGAAGATCAGAAATAAATTTAATGTTTCGGTTGCTGAGGTAGAGGAACAGGATACCCATCAGACCGCAGTATTTGGTATTGCCTGTGTGGCTTTAGACAGTAAAACGGCAGACAGCATTCTAAATAACGTTTTGGACTTTGTGGACAGCAACACTGAGGGGGAAGTAACAAGAACCGAAAGAGAAATCCTATAAGAAAGAGAGAGGATACCAATGAGCGATACACAATTTACCATCAGAGAAGCAAGGGAAACAGATACCGGGATTATCCTGGAGCTTATCCTAGAGCTGGCAGTTTATGAGAAAATGGAACACCTGGTCACTGCTACGGAGGAAATCCTGAAGAAATCCATATTTGAGCAGAAAGCAGCGAATGTACTGATAGCGGAATACGATGGCAGACCAATTGGCTATGCCCTCTATTTCTATAACTTTTCGACCTTTACCGGAAAAGCGGGAATCTATCTGGAGGATATCTACGTGAAACCGGAATTCAGAGGAACAGGTTATGGCAAGTCACTTTTATCCGCAGTAGCAAAAGAGGCCAGAAAAAGAGAATGTCCCAGACTTGAATGGTCCTGCCTTAACTGGAATGCACCCTCCATTGCGTTCTATGAAAGTCTTGGAGCAAAACATATGGACGAATGGAGAACTTACCGCCTTACCGGAGAAAATATTGCTGAGTTGGCGGGAGAATAGAATAAGCAGCATACGAATGGGAGCCTGAGGATAAGTTGATACTTTCTTCAGGCTTTTATTCAGTTGGAACCAGGAGGTATATTTTCTTTTATGAGTTTACATAGATAGAAGGAGGGACAAAAGTTTGTTTTCACAGGTGATGACAAAAAGCGAAAAAGCATAAAAAGCAGAAAAGGCAGAAAAGGCAGTTACAAGAAATATTTATACTTTTCATTCTTTCGTTGCTTCATATGTGTGAAATCATGCGGAAAAAAGGGAAAATGAGTCTTAAAAGGGGATTTTGACTTTTGAAATGTGAATATTAATGGTAAGATTTTATACAAGATGAAATTAATGAGATTAAGCTTTACTTTGACGCCACGTCAACAGATATACTTATATCAAACCAATGCGCAAAGGTTCACAAAGGAGATAGCAATGGAACTTCTTACAATCAGTCAAGTGTCAAAATTATTAAATGTATCAACCAGAACTCTCAGATACTACGAACAGATCGGATTGCTGCCAAGCATTAAGAAAGAGGAATATGCCTACCGTACCTATGATGAAGCTTCTATCAACCGTTTAGAGCAGATAATCATATTGCGTAAACTCCGAATTCCTTTAAAACAGATAACAGAAATATTAAAGAAAGAGGATGCAGTGCTGGCAATTGATATTTTTCAGGAGAATCTGAAAGAGATTAACAATGAAATATCTGCCCTATCTACCATAAGGAAGATATTAGCTGTATTTATTGAGAAGCTTGGAAGTGCAATAACCGAAAAGAAAAAGCTGGATTTGCTGGGAGATGCTGAAGTTTTGAAAGTGGTGGAGGCACTTGCTGTGACCAAAATCAAATTCAAGGAGGATAAGTCTGTGGAGGATAATAAGGCCGCTAAGGACTTAAACAAAGCCAATAAAGAATTAAACGCATTAAAGGATATAAGAATCGTATATATACCTCCCTTAACGGTAGCTGCCAGTCAGTATACGGGAAAAGACAGTGAAATGCATTCAGGGGAAAGACTTGATAAGTTTGTCAGGGAAAGCGGTTTATTAAAGCTTAAACCGGATGCAAGGCATTTTGGCTTTAATAACCCTATGCCCCCACGAGAAACAGCATATGGTACACCCTCAGTCGGTTATGAAGTATGGGTCTCAATTCCTGAGGATATGGAAGTCCCGGAACCGCTTGTAAAGAAGCAGTTCTATGGTGGATTGTATGCGGCACATGCCATTAGTATGGATGAATTCGACCACTGGGGATTGCTGGCGGATTGGGTATTTCAAAATAATCCCGATTATGAATCTGCCTGGGGAGAAAAGAGATGTGACCTGCCGGATGCAGAAATGGATTGGGCATTAGAGGAGCAGCTGAATTTCTTTTATAATGTCCAGGACCCGAATTTTAACAGCGAAAAAATGCAGTTAGATCTATTGTTCCCGATTAAGAAGAAAGTGCAGCAGTAGGCAATCTTTTATCAGTAAAGTAAGGAAATGCTGTGGTTTCTTTAAAGGTAATTTTGGATATAAGGTAGGCAGTTTTTTAAAATTATATAATGGAGTTTGTGGAGGAGGATGAATCAACAACTATATATTGGTTATCATCCTCTAACAAAAAAGCAGAAATAGTATTTCAGATTCTTCTTTGGGTAATAAAAATACACTATTTCATTGTAATTTAGCATTAAAACAATTATATTAGTTGGAGAATTTCTAAGATTAAAGGCTCCGTTACTTATTTCGTGTAAACCAATTTTACAGAATACACCATTTGGGCTTAATTATAAAACACAAAATCCAAAAACGGCTCCGTTATTTATTTCGTGTAAACTTGATTTACAGAATACTCCATTTGAGCTTAATGATAATACACAAAATCCATGAAACGCTGTCAAGGCAAGGGGTTCAGCCTTTACTGTGGTTCATGGATTTTATATAATAATTTAGGTCCAAGGATTCCAAAACACTAAATTTGAAACGGTCTCACTAAATTTGAAATGGCCTCCAGTTTTATAACCTATAAGTTACGAAACTTCCTAATATAGTTCCATCTGAATTTTTAACTGGTGAAATTCCGAAATTATTTTTTACCCAAAGGGCATGAGATGCTTCATTATTTATGTCACAATAAGCCCTGACTTGCATGGAATCTGTTTCATAAGCGATTTTCTTCACTTCATCTATCAAAGCACTTCCTACTCCTTTGTTTCTATATGAAGTTTCTACTACGTCAATAACATTAATAAAATCCTCTTTTTTCCCTTTTAAAGGAGCAGGTATTTCTCTTTTGAAGACAGAAGCGAAAGCAATTAAATTGTTATTATCCAAAGCAAGCAAGGTATACCCATCTACACCAGTACATAAAACAGATTTTACTCCAGGAAACGAATGAAGTAAAGCTTTTATATCCTGTTCATTTGCTCTTCTTATAATCAATAGCTATTCCCCCCTAATACTGCCATACCTGTTTATTTGAGTTTATTGTAAAAATAATTCTTGATACACTGATAACTTTCATTACTGATAACATGCTCAATTCTACAGGCATCTTCTGACGCTGTTTCTTTGCTCACTCCGGCTGCGATTAACAGATTGGTAAGGGTCTGATGGCGGTCATATATTTTTGAAGCAATTTCCTGACCGGCTTTTTCAAGAGTGATAGCTCCGGCCTCATCTACGTATATATAGCCATTTTCCCGCAGTTTCTTCATGGCAATGCTGACACTTGCTTTTGTATAGCCCAAATCATTGGCAATATCTATGGAACGGACATGTCCGGTTTGTTCTTGTAATCTCAGGATAGTTTCTAAATAGTCTTCGGCGGATTCTTTAATCTGCATCCTATCACCTCATAAGTATTTGATATCTATTATTTTAACGAATAACAGAAGAGAATGCAATGTAAATTGACAAATGAGAAAAGCAGCATTTCCATAAAGTCGATTACATAATCCTAGTCGATTTGCAAAGTCTGATAAGGGATTGACGGATTCAACTCTGCAATGTATAAAAGTTAGAAGTGGCTAACTTGTTATGCAATGAAAACACTTATGCTGCTATAAATATAGATTAAAATTATATATCCTATTGGGAATATAATTTTATGAACCCATAGAACGCGAACAGAATGCGAGGAAATATGAATATGCATCAAAAAGGAATTTAAGGAGGGGATGGATTTCTTAATAATACACCCTCCAAACACCCTATATTTGCTGAAATATAATAAGATTCAAGTCAGATGATAATATATTTCATGGGAATGTCAGATTAGAAATATATATCCAACTTGAATCTTTTATTTACCTTTAACCTATAGCTATTTTTATTGTAGAATACCAAGCTTCAATTTCCACATAAGAATACGTATTACAGATGCGTCAAGTCGATCCTCTTTTATTTTACCACTCTTAACCGCCTCCAGAACTGCTGGTATCTGTGTATCAAAGTCAGTTGCAATAAGAAGGTCATTTCCGGCCTGAATGGCAAGGACAGCAGCCTCATTATCCGAGGTATATTTCTTAATAGCATCCATACTCAGATCATCGGTCATAATAACACCTTCGTATTTCAGGGTATTCCGTAAAATCTCATGAACTGCTGAGGAGAGGGAAGCGGGGTATTTCTTGTCCATGGATGTAACAATATTGTGGGATACCAGAATACTGTCAGCGCCGGCTTCAATACCTGCCTGAAAGGGGAGAAAATCATTTTTAAGGAACTGGTCATATTCCCTGTTATCCGTTGCAACTCCTGTATGTGTGTCGACGTTGTTGCCATAGCCGGGGAAATGTTTTAAAGTGCTGCCGATATGTGCTCTGTTCATGGCCAGAATAACGGTTTTTACATAATTAGCCGTAGCTTTGGCGTCTTTACCAAAGGCCCTTTTGTAGATAAAATCAGCAGCATCTGTTGAAACATCACTAACAGGGGCCAGGTTCACGTTAATACCAAGGTCCAGTAGAAGCTCTGCTTTTTCTTTGGTATCTGTCTGAATGGCTTCAAAGCCCCCAGCCTTATACAGGTCCTGGGGAGACTTAAAAGGCTCTGAACGAAAAGCAGAATATTTACTGACACGGTTTACTGTACCGCCTTCTTCATCCACACCAATCAATAAGGGAATGGAAGAAAGATCCTGATATTCTGATAAAAGATCTTTGATACTGGCTTTTGTCTCATTCTTAAAATCATCACCGAATAAGATATATCCTCCCAGGCGGTAATCCTTCAGATCGGCAGCTGCACTGTCTTTGCGCAAGCGAACAAAGAACATCTGACCAACCTTCTCCTCAAGGGTCATGTGGGAGAGAAATTCTTCCGCTCTGGTCTTATAGGAATCTGCAGAGGAACCGGAATCCGAGCTGCCATTCTGTCCCGAAGAGCTGTCAGGGTCTGAGGAACCACCTTGTCCGGAAGTAGTATCCGTGTCAGAAGGTAGGGTAGTACCGCTACCGGAGGTTTCAGCAGAAGGGATTTCAGTAGCAACTGAGGGAATCTCCGTAACAGTGGGAACAGGAGTGTCGGCAGGAGGGTCTGTAATGTCACCGGATTCTTCCGAATTCTCATTTCCTCCCGTGTTGTTGCCAAAAGGAGTAGGAAAGATCTTACTGCAGCCGGTTAATAGAACAGGCAGGAGTAAAAGGATAAATAAAAAGGCTAATTTATTCAATTTCATAAAGTTTTATTCCTTTCTTACATGTCTGGTGTTGTCAGAAAACTTAAAGATAGCTATCATACTATGGCACCATGGTGTTTTACGGCAAAGACTATATAATACATTTCTAGAAGTAGAATCTGCAAAAAAGAGCTTCAATATACTGTCACTCTATGTAGACACTTGTAAAATAACGCATTATGATCTTTAGGGTTAAATACAGCTGTTTAATCAGTTAATGTTCCTCGTGAACAAGTAGAGGCATAAGCGAAAACAGCATAGGCAAGATAATATTATAGTACAAAAGCTTTAAAACAATATTATAGTATAAAAGCTTAAAAACAGAAATGTCTTATAGAAAATTCGTTTAAAAGCAAAGCGTCCAACTGCAGATAGAGATTAAGTTATAGTCATTTTATTAAGAAAGAAAATAAAAGATTAAGGCGAAATAAAGATTAAGGAGGAGAAATAAAAGATTAAGGCAAAATAAAAGATATAGAACAAAATAACAGATTTGAAAAATATAAAGTAGAATAGACAAATAATATAGAACTTTAGAATGAAAGTTGGTGGAAGTTAAATATACTGATAAATCAAGTAAAAAATAGAAAAGGAAATAGTCGGAGCCGAAGATTGCGAAGAAAATCCAAGGCAGCTAGGTCTTGAAGAATACTACTCGTTACCCGTTTGACGTTATTTTACTAATGAATAAATTGACAAGGACAATGAGATGGTCGGTTACCGTAGAGGTAGAGAAATCCAAGAGTTGGAAGAAAAATCTGTAAACAGCTTTCTATGATAGTTAATGAAGGATTTTAGAGAAGATGGTATTCTTATAAATGCTCCCTTACTCATTATAAGGAAAATAAATTATGGCTTCCCGGCACACTCTTCTGGTGATGGGGAAGCCATAATCTAATTTTCAATATTTCATAAGCCAAAACGAGTAAAAATCATCTTATAATATGCGAATACCTAAATAAAATAACCTTATACTTGCTTCTTAATATCCAAGTTCTCACAATTGTAGTGACCAAGGCCGACTGCACTTGACACCGGCAGGGTGTAACAAATTCCATGTGCTTCTGTTTTAAAGCCGGAATACTGTTTGATGCTGTTCATAATCCTGTCAGCTGCATCGCTGTCAATTATGGTTAAGATAATTTCTTTTTCTTTATCTGTATTAATACCCATAATTTCTTTGTGTTGAAAACTATAACGGCGAGCATTTATAATTGTAGCCCCGCAAGAACCATAGGAACGAATATATTCCACAATTTTTTCAGCAAATCCTGCGTTAACAACGATATACAAGGCTTTCATATTCATATTAAGGTCTGTCATGTTTTCCTCCTACACAGACAACTTTTCAACAGGAATGACATAAGCAATACCTGTATTAGGTTGATCAAATTTCAATTTTGTAACAAACTGTTCCATTAACAGGGGGGTTAGATTACTTTTTACCATACATGTAATCATGACCTTTTTCTCATCAGCGACAAGCCCCAGCATATCCTTAAAATATCCGGATTGTACTGAACCCTTGGCATACACCACATCAATAAGATAACAGCCGGAGTCAAGTAATAATTTCAGTGCATTATCTTTAAATTTTCTTGCTGTGATTACGGTTAAATAATCAAGCGTATTATCAGAATCCATCAAAGCTATTGACTCCCTCCTCTGTTTTAATTAACTTCATAGTATCATTATTCTCCTTTAAATCATAATCCATGTGCTCTTTGACCTGCTTTGATGAGTGTTCCACTAAATTTACAAGTAAAGCTAATTCCTCTAATTCGTTAAGCTCAGCTTCTTTAGCGGCCTTTTCCACCTTTCTAAGAGTCATATCATATACTATACCTAAAAATTGAACAGCAATCAATGGGGTAACTGAAATAAAGGCAATAATTCCGAAACCGTTGACTAAAATTGACTGTCCGCCGGAAGTGGATTTTTGAGCAACCGCCTGTGCCATACCAAGTGTCAGGGGGGTTAAGAAGGCAGAGGTTAACGCACCACCGGAAACACCGCCTGAATCGAAGGCCAGACCTACAAATAGCTTAGGTGTAAATTTCATCATAATAAGCGCAATTGCATAAAGAGGAACAAGAAACCAAAGAATATTTATCTGAGTCAGGATTTTTACCATTGCAATCAAAGAGGCAAAACCAATACCGATGGCAAGGGTCATTCGAATGGTGTTCTTTTTAATATGACCATTGGTTATTTCCTCCAGCTGTTCACCCAAAACGGTAACGGCAGGTTCTGACAAGGTGATAGCTGCACCGAGAATAAAACCAATGAGCAGCAGCAGCCATTTGAACCATTCCGGACGGGAGGATTCCAGGAAGACTTCACCGATGTACTTGCCTGCGAAAGCAAAGCCGTAGTCTATTCCTGACAGGAAAATCAATAAACCGATAAACACAACCACAGAGCCAAGAAGAATATTAATAAAATCTTTCTTCGGCTGTTTGATCAGAAAGAATTGAAAAGGCAGAAAGATAACAATGATAGGAATAAGCGCCAGTGCAACTCCACCTAAGTTACCGGTAAGGATTTCACGTACAGTACTTTCGGTACCGGGAGCATAGAGCTGTTCAGGAGGTAAAACACCTTTATAATGGAGGTTAAGTGCGATAGCATAGATGGACAATGCTAAAATAGGACCCACAGAAGCAAGACCAATGATACCAAAGGTATCGTCATTACTTTTATGCTTGGACAAGGTGACTGAAACACCCATACCCAGCGCCAGAATAAAGGGAACAGAGATATCACCGGTGGTTGCACCGCTTCCGTCAAAGGCCAAGGCAACGAATTCATTGGGGACAAAGATAAGTACAATAAAGGTAATAATATACAAAACGGCGAAAACTATCTTAATATTTAAGTCTTTCATAATTCGGTAAAGGGAAAAGCCTACCAAAAGACCAATACCCAAACCCATGATCCAGATAAAGATAGTCTCATTGATAATAGGCATAATCATATTTGTCTGTCTGGCTAAAACAGTTAAGGCAGGTTCGGCAACAGTGGCCAGCAGACCAAAAACCAAACCAAAGAAAATAATAAAAGAGGCTTTTTTCAGTTTAATCAGTGAACCTCCAACCAGCATGCCGATTGGAAGAATGCTGACATTAAGACCGACCAAAAAAACAGATTGCCCCACAACCACACTGGCATAACCTATAATTAATTTTAAATAATCCTTTGGATTATTTAAGGGTGCGATAAAAACACAAACAATAATAATAATTATTGCAAGAGGTAGTGAGGAAATGAAAACTTCCCTCAGCGTGGTGTTAAAAATAGCTAGTTTACTTTTTAGTTTCAAATTCTTCATCACGTTCTCCTATCTCAAATTTATGTACTTATAAGCTATATCAACTAATATTAACCTTAAGACTGTGTCAGCAACCATAGATGTTTATCTTAAATAATAAATTATACTTATAGGAAATTCCCTCAAAACAAAGGATTGATTAAATTATCGCACTTCTCAATGAATTAAAATGAAATTTCACCAACATAATCAAATGGATATAAAAGATAGAACTATGATATGAAAGTAATTGCACTACTGCCAGAATAAGCAAAGAGTTCACCTATAACTTATACACATATAAATTAATTATACATTATTTTGAATAATAAGCAATAAATTTGATGTTATTTTTAATTTTTTTTGCAGAAGAATTAATAAAAATAGAATTTAACCAGCAGGAACAAACCGTAGCAGGTGGACAAACAGAGGCATTATATCGTATAATGTTTTCATTGAAAAAAAGAAGCAGGAGACAAAAAACGTGAAAAAAGGAACACAGTGTGTCGGTGAAGTAATAAGAGTCGATTTCCCCAACAAGGGGATCCTTCAGATAGAAGATGAAAAGGTATCCGTAAAAAATACCCTTCCAGGCCAAAAGGTAAGCGTTGTGGTAAATAAAGCCCGTAAAGGAAAAAATGAAGGCAGACTTCTTGAAGTCCTCGAAAAATCCCCTCTGGAAACAGAAGAGCCAAAGTGCCGTCACTTTGGCCCCTGCGGAGGCTGTACCTATCAGACCATACCCTATGAAACCCAGCTTAGTATGAAAGCAGACCAGGTAAAGCGTTTGCTGGATGCTGTCTGTCATGATTATCCCTTTGAAGGGATCAAAGGCAGTCCCAATCAGTGGGGATATCGTAATAAGATGGAGTTTTCCTTTGGTGACGAAATGAAGGACGGACCGCTGGCTTTGGGACTTCATAAAAAAGGGAGCTTTTATGATATTATAACAACATCTGAGTGCCAGATTGTTGATACGGATTATAATCAGGTACTGACCTGCGTGCTGGAGTATTTTAGTGCTAAGGGGATGACTTTTTATAAGAAGCTGTCTCATGTAGGGTATTTGCGCCATTTGTTGGTAAGAAAAGCAGTGAAGACAGGAGAGATTCTGATTAATCTGGTGACATCTAGTCAGTGGGATTATGAAGAAAGGGAAGACTTAATCATAGAGGAGTTTAAGAATAAGCTTTTAGAACTTGAGTTAAGTGGCAGTATTGTTGGGATTCTTCATACTTACAATGACAGTCAGGCAGATGTTGTACAAAGTGACCGTACGGATATATTGTATGGGCAGGATTATTTCTATGAAGAAATTCTTGGACTGAAATTTAAGATATCGACCTTTTCCTTCTTTCAGACCAATTCTTTGGGAGCGGAAGTGCTTTACAGTACTGCCAGGGAGTTTATTGGAGAGACGAAGGACAAGCTGATATTTGATCTATATAGCGGAACTGGGACAATTGCTCAGTTATTGGCACCGGTTGCCAAGAAAGTAATTGGTGTGGAAATTGTAGAAGAAGCTGTTATAGCGGCGAGGGAAAATGCGGAGTTGAATGGATTGGATAACTGTGACTTTATAGCCGGTGATGTACTGAAAGTGATAGATAACATTGAGGAGAAGCCGGATTTGATTGTATTGGATCCACCAAGGGATGGGATACATCCGAAGGCGTTGGAGAAGATTATTAGTTTTCAAGTGGATAGGATTGTTTATATTTCTTGTAAGCCGACTAGTTTGGCCAGGGATTTGGTGATGCTGCAGGAGAAGGGGTATAAGGTGGAGAGAGTTTGTTGTGTGGATATGTTTCCTAATACTGTGCATGTGGAGGTAATAACTCTGTTGCAGAAAGCCTGAGGCAGAAGTATAGAAAAGTTATCCAATTTGACATATTAAACGGATAAGAAAAATACAGAAAATAAAGATAGGCATTAGTGTGATTGATACCATGGGGTAAATATACATTAATGTCTTTTCTTTTTTGCATAAAAGTGAGTTGTTACAGAGAACGTTTATGTTATTACTGATATTGATTATGAATTTTATTTGGAAAGGAGAAGCAGAGTTTCTGCATTGACAAATGTGTTAAGATATATGATCATAGTGAATACATATAACTTTATTTTACATATTTGTGAGCAGATAGATTTGAAGGCACTTTAATCCAAATTAATACCTGCGAGCAAGTCGATGGCAGGTGTTAAATGAAAAAAGTTAGAAAAATTGAAGTACCTGAAAAACAAGCAGAAAGCAGAAAATTAAAAGTAGCAGCATATTGCAGAGTGAGTACTAAATATGAGAGCCAGAAATCCAGTATAGATCTGCAGGTAGAATATTATACAAAATATATTAAGAAGCAGGCAGATTGGGAATTTGCGGGGATTTTTATGGACTATGGCAGCAGATGCAAAATTAAGGGCAGAGTGAATTTTCAAACAATGATTCAGAAAGCACTGAATGGAGAAATTGATTTAATTATTACGAAATCAATCAGCAGGTTTTCTGGAAATACTGTTGATATGTTGCAAACAATCAGAAAACTAAAAGAAAAGGAGATAGCAGTTTGGTTTGAAAAGGAAATTTAAAAAGTACAGACGATGTTGCTGAAAAAGTGATTACAATATATGCAGCACTTGCACAGGAGGAGGTACTGAATATGAGTGAAAATATTGCATGGGGTTTCCAAAGCAGATTTAAGCAGGGCATAACATTAAATAATTACAAAAATTTTTATGGATATGACATTATTGATGGAGAATTGGTTATCAATAAAGAGCAGGCGGAGGTTGTAATAAATATATTTGAGTGGTATCTTGCAGGTTTATCTCTGAGGCAGATAAAGAAAAGGTTGGAGTCTCTGGAAATTAAAACAGCTACTGGTAATAATGTGTGGCATGAAAAAGTAATACTTGGAATGCTTGGCAATGAGAAATATATGGGAGACAGCATGCTCCAGAAGTCTTATACTCAGGATTATCTGACTGGAAAACGTGAGAAGAATGATGGACAAAGAACCAGATACTATGTGTATGATACTCATTTGGGTATTATTTCAAAGGAAAAGTTCTTTGAAACTGCTTGTGAAATTAGGAATAGAAAAAGAAACATAAAAGACAGTGATGGGGATATAAAAACAAGTGGAAAGAAATATAATTGGAAGAATTTGTTGGCAAATATACTGGTTTGTGAAGAATGCGGGGCTTCATTCAGGAGACGTACAGAACGAGGAAAAGTAGTATACAGATGTGCTACAAGAATGGACAAAGGACGAGAGGCATGTGAGAATTCACCAACAATTGAGGAAAGCTGGATCAAAGAAGAACTCGCTAAGAGGGTTTGTGATGGGGAGTATAAGGAGGAGAAAGTAAGGAAGATGGTGTATGAGATTAGAGTTGGAAAAGACAGAGTGTTAAAGATTGAAATAAAGTAGATAAAGATAATTACAATATGAATTTTATAGGCAACTTCCTAGATAATAATCAACAATTAAAAGACTATGTTTTTTGTTAGTGAAGACATAGTCTATTTTTTATATGATACAAAGCTTCAAGAAATAGAACAATTGTTTATGCACGTACCAAATTTTTGTCAAGATTTCGCCATCCTATGTGAGTGAACTCATTATCCTTAGAGAATATGCAGCAGGGGATAAGACTGCAGGAGTAAGAGGTTGATAAATGAGGTGCGAGATTACGATAAAACAGCAAGAGCAGTTATGAAAAAGCTGTTCTTGCTGAAGATAGAAATTTTATGAATAAATCCTACCAATATAACTGAAACTGTGTGCTAGATTATAAATGGTCTTTTATTACAGATTGTGGTAATGAGAAAACTATAAAAAGTTATGTCCAATTATGTCCAAAATGATATTGACATTATTGGTGATAAATGCTATTATTAAAGAGTGAAATACGAATGTGTCCAAAAAAAAGAGGTGTGAATATGAAATCTGGTTTGGTTGTAAAATTAGTTGAGGCTCATAGTTCTAGTAGCGAAGAGGCTTTTAAAATTGCATTGAATAATTTAGCAGATGATGAAGATAAAAAAGGGAATGCAACCACGGCCTCGTTGCTGAGGAATGCGTATGTTTATGACAAAAAACGTTCAACGGCATACAATGACAGTCCGCTTTCTGAAATGTCATTTTCAACACAGAGTGCCATCCCTATGCCTAAAGACAGGGATAGTACATTAGACTTACTAGAGGTTTTAACTCCTAAAATTAAACTATCTGATGTGGCTTTGCCGGAGAAGACAGTTCAAGTTCTGAAACAGGTTGTAGCGGAGCAAAGATCCATAGAACAACTTGCTGACAGAGGCGTTGTACCTGCGAACAGACTTTTGTTTTGTGGCCCTCCGGGCTGCGGAAAAACTTTGACGGCAAATGCATTAGCGGGCGAATTGGATATGCCGGTTGCATATGTGAAACTTGATGGATTGGTCTCCTCATATCTGGGTCAGACCGGAACAAATATAAGAAAAATATTTGACTTTGTTAAGAATAAACGTATCATGCTGTTTTTAGATGAATTTGACGCAATTGCAAAGAAGAGAGATGATTCAAATGAATTAGGTGAATTGAAAAGAGTTGTTACAACACTTCTGCAAAATATGGATGCAATGCCATCTAATGTTTTCTTGGTAGCAGCAACAAACCATCATCATCTTTTGGATCCAGCAATATGGAGAAGGTTCAATTCTTCCATATTATTGGAACTACCAAATTTAGAACAGCGAACACAGATGATTGATCGTTTCTGTTCAGAAAAATTGCCTGATTACAATATTGAACATAAAACATTGACAATTCTAACTGATGGAATGAGCGGTGCCGAAATTCAAAGTTTTATGCTATCACTCGCAAAATACTGTGTTTTGGAAAACAAAAAAGGTTCCATTTCGCAAAAAGAAATAGCTGAAATTTGGTTACAACAAAATACTCTTTTTGTTAGTGAGAATAGCGAAGACTTTATGAAAGCCTTATTTCGATTGAAAAAGAACGGTATCCCCTTAAGAACTTTAGAAGAAATTACGGGTATACCGAAATCTACATTAGATTATCGTTTTAAAAAGGAGGGTATGAATGATGAGCAATGAACGAAGAGACCATTTGTGGATTCCGGATGAAGAAGTTGTCCGAGTGGATAAGACTTTAACTGCCCGTCCGGCACCGAGGAATGTATCTTATGCAGAGCATGGACAAAAACTTAGCCATAGCCTGCAATCAATTAAGCAGACGATTGATAGCGTTGCTACCGACGACTCATTGATCGATTCAGGTCTTATGATATTCAAAGTAGAATTGCCTACTGGAGAAAAAATCAAAGATAAAAAAGACCTATTTCTTTCAACTGGAATGCAAGTAAAAGCGGTTAAAAACGAAAATAAAGCTGTTATTGCTACGACCAAAATGCAATTTCAATCATTGAAAAAAAGAGTGGACGATTATACACGATCAGGAGCAGGGAAAACTTATTTTGATTTTATTGAGGATTTCAAGCCTTACACAGGCAGCGAAAAAAATTCCAGTGCATTGCAAAAAACTACTTGTTCAGATGCGGTTCCGTCTTCTCTTGATATTCAAATAATGCTTGTCCCTAATTTGGGAGAAGAAATAAATGGGAAGGCAATGAAGAGACTAATTGACAAAATTTCTGCACATGAAGGCAGTATCCAAGAGCAACCATATTATTTATCAGACAACACACCGGTTATTCGCGCTATAATTCCATCAAGTTCATTGATACACTACGAAAATGACTCTGCTATATATAGAATTGAGGAAACGGATTTTTTTAGTGCGGACGCTGCTTCAAAAAATGCGATTGACCTAAACGATTTGGAATTGGATGAAGACGTTTTAATTGACAGTCTGCCTATAGTTACTGTTTTAGATTCGGGAGTGAATTTTCCAAATAATTTGAAATCGTTGATTCTTGAACATTGGATGGACAGTGGATCTGTCGGTGGCGATTCTGAACATGGAACCAAAGTTGCGAGCAGGGTCGCTTTTAAATATATTTGCAATCAATTACCCTGCACAAAAGTGGTTCCGCGAACAAGGATTATCGATTGCAATATTTTAGATGGAAGTGTACCAGTAAATATCTTCATCAAACGAATACAAAATGCTGTTCATACTTTTTGTGGTATTTCTAAGGTGTACAATTTGTCAGCAAATGCTGCATCTCCAATTGAAGGAGATGAAATGAGCATTTTGGGTTATGAACTGGACGCATTGCAGCTAAAACTGAATGTACAATTTGTGGTTTCATCCGGGAACCATCAATTATGGAGCACTGAATCGAGTTTGGAAGATGTTTTGGATGATGACGATTCAAGAGTATCAGCACCAGCAGATTCTATGTTATCTATTGTCGTTGGTGCTATATCTGGAGAAACTCATCCGAACAGCTTATCTTCGGTTAATGAAATCACATCATATAGTCGTAGGGGACCAGGGTTTAATGGTTTCTCTAAGCCGGATGTTACTGCTTATGGCGGTTCAATTACATGCCTTGCTGGTTCTGTTTCTGTTCCAGAGGATAGATTCTCTTTGCTTTTAGACAAAAACGGTAAGTTGACACCAGATGCAGGGACAAGCTTTACTGCACCAGTTGTTGCTGGAGATTTTGCAGAGATTTTAGGGATCACGCCTAATCAAGATATTTTGTTGGCGAAAGCTTTATTATATCACAACACTCAGCCTATTTGGGAAGAGGAAAGCATAACTGACGAAGAATTGGCTTTTGCTCATAATCTGTATGGCAGAGGATTATCTAATGTGGATGAAAGTAAGTATTCTTCGCCGTCTAAAGTAACTTTTTTGAGAACAGGAACGTTAAACAAAGTTACCAAAGAGAGAGTAACATTCTTCATGCCGGAAATTTTGGCAGCTCAAGTAGGAAGAAATGTTGCCAAAGTTTCTGTAACATGTGTTTCGATGCCGCCAGTTGATAGAACAAAAGGAACTGAATATTTAGGAGCATATGTAAGAGCCTCGTTGAAAAAAGGTAGCTCTGATGGACGATTAAAACCTGTTCAGCAGGATTTTAAAGAAGGACGTCAGAAATGGGATGTATGTCATCAATTTACAAAATTGTTTTCAAAATTTGAAGCTGGCGACTGGCAGATTTGGCTTGAACTGTTTTCACGTTGGGATGAAGAGAACATAGATGTGCCATATGCTTTGGCAGTTACTATTGAAGATGTTAGCAATACGTTGGATGTTTATAGTGAAATTGAAGCACTGAATAGATATCGTTCGATTAATACTCTCAGATTGCGTGTAGATGCCTAAGAAATACATAGTCAAAAATATTCAATACGGAAGAGTCTGGTTGTTCTAGGAAATGTAAAGAGAAATAACATGAAACATACTTCAGAGAAATCAAAAGAAGGTGAAGAAAGGTACATATATGGAAAAAATGGTAGAAAATATTGTGATTCAGTTAATAATAGCTACTTTCACTGTCGTTTTTACAGTTATACTAGAAAAGTTAGTTACTAAAAGTCCGCCCAATGAAATAAGTAAACATATTACATTAAATACAATTAATGAACAACCGAATATATTTATTCAACCGACTCAAGTTATAGTAAAAGAAAAGGCTATTTATAAAGAGAAAAATAGTAGTTCAAATGACATTGGTGTATTTGAAATGTTTATCATTGGAGCAGTTATTCTTTCAATGGTGATTACAGGTTACATGAAATTTAGAGTACAAATTCAAATAGGGATTATTGGCATGGCATTATCTTTAGAAATAATGGTTTTGATAGTTGCATGGTTTGGAATACGTAAAGGATTGTCATTCGATAATAGAATTAAGAGTATTATGGTATTTAATATACTGTCTGTGATTATGGTACCAATATTAGTGGTACTTGTTGAACACCCGTTTATGTATAAGAATGTTGATAAAGTAGCAATAGTGAATAATATTAATCAAACGGGAAGTTTTTCAGTATTTGATGATATGTCAATAACAGTATTTTTAACTTATCAAATTACAGGACTTGTATTAGCAGTAGTTTATATGTTGTATGTTCTTAGAGCAAATTTATTTTTAATTGCTTCAATCAATTTGGTTTTGCAGAGTAGGTTGAATAAACTGTGGGCTATTATTTATAAAAAAACTTATAAAAATCATAAGAATAGTATAACGTATATTGTTATTGGTAGTGTGCTGTTGGTACTAAGTTTTTTTATGGTTTCAGGAATTTTAGCAAATATATTTGAGAAAATAAAGTAGTTGCCGCTCATTACACCTTGGAAACGTGGTAGTAACTATGAGCTTTAAAGGCAAAGTATAGCAAATTTCGTACGAGCCACGTTAAGACGGTGGTAAGATCGGGTGGACGTAAATCTAGATGAGGTTATTCTCTTTGATCAGATATAAAATAGAGTCCAGTATCTGAGAGGCACAATAATACATTTATGTTATGTTGTTTGAAATTAAATTGTAAGTAATGAAGCCTTCAAGATTAACTCGGTTTTGAAGGTTTCATTATTTACAATTTTATTCAGATTGTAAATAAGAAAGCGAGTACCGTTTACCATATAAATAATAACAGCAGACGGAGCTAAATATAAAAAAGGCAATTAGCAAGGAACTGAAAAAAATGCATTCATAGGCTATTTTTGAAATATATCCTGACGCCAAGGGAGTATTGGGTTCAGCGGTCATCTTTTTTATCTCCTCAAGGCATGTGGAGACAGTAGTACATTTATCCAACATCCAACGAAAAGAAAAAGGCATATCATGTTGAAATTGAAATGAAGATGTAAGGAAATTGAGGTTGCTTTTATAGCAATCTCTTTCCATTTAAAATAATGCTTTCGGAAGAAACGATGGTTCCGAAATTAAGGGAAATCTGGAATGCTCCTTATAATTCATATATAAGATGTCGTATTAAGTCACATATTGACGAAATGTGAATATATTATTATTGCATAATAGAATTCTTTATTAATGCAAATTTATTCATAGAGAGGTGTTTGTATGAGCTTTAATAGAAATGAATCTTTTAGAGGGCATAGCTTTTATACTTCTGGGGACTGTCCAAGGAGCGATATTAGCAGATCATTTAGTAGATCCAACATCAGATTTAATAGTTGGTCTAGCTGTAGATCACGAAGCAGGTCAAGAAGCAGTTCCAACAGTAGGCGTTTTAGAAGATCATATTAGTTATGTGTCGCTTATTGGGTCTTCATCTGAAAAATAAGAGCGGTAATTTAGATATATATTACGAAGAGAACGATACAATAGACATTTATACCATTCAAGAATTATTGGGTGAGGGACGATATGGAATAGTATATCTAGCTGTTGATGAGGATAAAAATAAATATGTTGTAAAACAACTGAAGAAAGAAATGATAAAAAAAAGTGAAAATAAATTGTTTTACGAAGAATTGAGTTTAAAGAAGTTACATCATCCTTATTTCCCGAAATTTATTTCAAGGTTTAAAGATAAGGACAGAGAAGGTTATATACTTGAGTATATAGCAGGGGAAGTATTTGAAGATATCTTAAGAAAAGAAAGATATCAATTCAACCGTGAAGAGATTTACGAAGTCTGTGGTCAGCTGCTTGATATAGTGGAGTTATTGCATAGCTACAATATCGTTCATAGTGACATTAGGCCGCCGAATATCATAAGAAAAGATAATAAAGAGCTTTCGCTCATTGATTTTGGTTTGGCAAGAATAATGGATAATGATCACTATACTAAGAAGTTAGATTACTGGTGTATAGGTGATTTTTTAATTCATCTATATTACACAACCTACCAAAAAGTAAGTCGAATTGATAAACCATGGTTTAAAGAGCTTGACTTGAAGCCAGAAGAAAAAGTTTTCTTAAAAAGACTCATGGGTATTGAAAAATCCTATGAAAATATTCATGAAATCAGGCAACAGTTGAATAAAATTAAGAATAGCAATTAAATAGATAAACCATGTGTTTAATATTGCTAGGATATTAAATCGCATGGTATCTATTTATATATCCTGCTGTGTTGTAGATTTATTAATGCTTATTAAAGATCTTTAGGAAGAAGGATTTTAATGAAACATTTAGGGGAGATAATAATATTTTATCCGGATAGTTTTCGAGCAAACTTATTTACAACAAAACCTTTTCGAATGATTGGCCTTATTGATGTAGCAATACGTTATTACTATGGGATTGAAAGAGTAACTCTGGCCTTCTATAGGTCCTCCGGCACCAACAGCGGCAAAACTCAGGGATTATGGTATCCTATCGTTGGAATTAAAATACATACAGGTGAATTTACTGAGTTTACAGAATACATAAATTGTGTACTTACGGAAACTACTGAGGGCGGATATGCAGATAAGGGATGGTTGGCAAAATCACTTTTTTTCAGTGGTAATAAGGACGGAGCAGAATTAAGAGGTTTTTCCTACGGAGTTCATAGGGACAGTTTATATGCAATAGGAAGGAGTCTCAGCTGTCTCTATGAAAATAACAAGTATTATCTTATAGAGGAAATGGATGCTGAATTCATCAATTCAATTGTAACTTTAAATAGTAAGCTCTATAATAATATACATACTCAACGAGAGAATTACGATCAATTCATTCATGATGTTTATATAGGAGGCTAAGGCCTGTTCATTAGTTTTGGAAATGAATATGCAACTTTATCTAAAGATAGTGTATATTAGAATGCAGTACTGCGGTCAGGGGTAAATACTTTGTGATTTCTAAAGTTATGGTATATAATGGAAGTTAATAAAAATTACTATATAGATAAACATTAGAAATTCTATAAAGGATACAGACGGATGAATATAGATATAGAAAAGACGATGATTCTGATTAAGGGAAAAGATCTAACGCATGAAATAAGAAACTTTGAATACAAGCCTAGAAGTAGAAAGGTACAAGTTACATATAAAAGTTGAAACAGCTATCCCTATGATCAAAATAATGTGACTATTATTAATTATCCAAAAATAATTGAATTAAATGGATGCACCGCATTCGTGGATGATATGCCTGTCTATGAACCAAAGCGTATCCTTGATTTTGGGAAGTGGATTCGGATTATTAAATATAATGGAGGAGTGCTTACGGTTGGGCGTCAATCCTTTTCTGTAATCAAGAGTGGTGTTACCAGTCAAGGTGCACAAGAGATTCTGAAGTACCTAAAAGATATTTCTCAATATACATCAGATGATCCGAAAGAAGATGCTTTTCTAAAAAAAGAAATGGAACAGATTACTTTTGTTCATCCGGAAAGCGTACTAAGCTCTTTTGTAACATTTTATTTCTTAGAAAAATTAACGCCCCATTGTCTTAAGGATTCCAAGATAGGCAATAGGCTTTTTCCTGCACTTGTAAGAGAATATTCGACTTTTGGGGGGATTTCGGTATAAATATGCCTATTGACTAAGCCGCTTTCTTCTAATCCTCTAAGTTGCTGAGTGAGCATTTTATGAGTGATATTTGGTAATGCTCTCTTTAATTCACTGAATCTCATCGTATTTTCTGCCAAATACCAAATGATAAGTGGTTTCCATTTCCCACCTATCAGTTCAAGAGTAAGTTCCATAGAGCAATGGTATTCAACGCCTTCATATTTTATCATTAAAATTTTCTCCTCAATATTTATTTCTTTAAAATTGGTATATAAACGGGTACTACGTCACTAATAAGTGCGTACTTGCTAAAATAGATATTAAAGTCTATCATAGCAGAAAAGGTAATTTTAATCCAGCGACCAAAATAAATGGAGGGTAAAAAATGGAGTTAATTAAAGTTCAACAATCGCTATGTGTCAAATGTGGAATTTGCATTGAAATATGTCCGCCGAAAATTCTATCCATGGGAGAAAATGGTCCTATGGCAAGTAATCCCCAGGAATGTATAGCTTGTGGGCATTGCGTTGCTGTATGTCCCCAAAGTGCAATAGATATTGGTGGAGTTTCCCTTTATACATTAATACTTATCGAGATCATGGAATTGATGGAATCCTGCATGATGCGCCAAACCTCATTATAGCGACTGCACTAAAAGACTTTAAAAACGGCAGAGAGAATACCATTTTATCATTTTCTTATATTGAACTGTTTGCCAATACAATTGGAATAGGTTCTGCATGGGCCGGACTCGTTGAAATGTGTGCGTTTTCAAATTATAGACCTTTGCTGGACTTATTTAAAATTCCAGAGGATAAGGTTTTCACAGGTGCTGTTATGGTTGGTTATCCAAAATATAGTTTTAAAAGGCTTGTGGACAGAAATCCACTTGATGTTACTTATTTACTCAACTTTCCCAGCAAATATTTCTGAATAAAACCTGTATAAATGAGGCTTGAGACAACATCCATTCAGTTACTTTACTTTTGATGTAGGATGTGATAGCTGCTGATAACGTTGAAATATGTTCCACAAACAAAGCCATTAGGCTTTGAAGTGCATTCGTTAAGTCCATGTCCTGTATATCCTCACAGAACA
>Ga0208297_1001303_pt1 | contig 25886 bp, 30 predicted proteins | sample LMS_cellobiose_e_FD_187367 | JGI IMG/M metagenome (GOLD analysis project Ga0208297, IMG submission 187367) | Rumen-fistulated moose microbial communities from Alaska, USA - LMS_cellobiose_enrichment (SPAdes) (version 2) | ecosystem: Host-associated > Mammals > Digestive system > Stomach > Rumen... | reverse complement strand
ACCCCACCAAAAGCATAAAAAAATGTCCGTTGTCGGGTGAGAGGACAAATCTCTCCCGATGGGATCTGGGATTCAGTTTTCTCCAAACCGTTCAGGTTTGTGTTCGACCACAGGAAGCAGGGCCTCGCCTGAATTGTAGTCTCCCTGATAGCCAGCAAAATCTTCAAACATACTGAGCTGCCGACTGGCGGCATAGTCGTTGTAAGACTTGCCAATGCAGTCCTTGTATGTGTCCGGGAAATACTTGATCTGCCGACGCCGAATTTCACCGGTGTTCGGATCAACATACTCATGCATGTCAGGGGTGAACATCACGGCCTCTTCCAGGTCAAAGATGAGCACAAGCCCGCGTTCAGAATTTGCTATTCTTCCAAGTGCCTTATACCGGCATTCCTTGTTCCAATTCATCAGATTGAATATGCTGTCAGTGAATTCAATTGTTGTCACATCCCGGTTTACCCAAGCACCATCCTTTTGTCTTGCCCAATCAACTGTCGCGCTTTCTTCTTCAGAGAGAGGAATGATCGTAAGCCGCTTTTTTCCCGGGTGGATAGGCGTCAGTATATGAGGCAAGCCCTCAAACAGTCGGATGCAGGCCATATTGAACTTTAACTGACCGTACTTGATAGAAACAGAAGGTTTCTTCAGCATGGGGAACTGAGTTCTCGGTGGCAATTCATAACCATCGAAAGTCTCATATTCCAGTTCCTGTTTTTGCTCTTTTCTTAGTTGCGCAAATTCATGAATCAACTCGGCTTCTCGCGGAGTAATGAATTGCCGCTGCTTCTTCTCTAAAGAAGCGCTATTCGTGGTGTCCATCGCGTATCTCCTTACATTGATGCTAAAAGGTACTCAAACTCTTCCCTCAACTGTTCGGGTGAAGGGATGTTTGCCAAATCAGGATCTTCAACAATTACGGTGGGAGCGACTATATCAGCCCGGTGTATGGCGTTGATGATGGAGTCACGTCTACAGCGAAGCCCATAAGAAATCCCGTGTCTGCCCTCCCATTCAACAGGATAGGCTGTCCCATCTTCGTTATATGCAGCAACATCTCCACTTTCCTTATATGGGATGAAGCGGATATTTCCGCGGGTATTCTCCCTCGGCACTTCAGGCTTTGCTTTCCCGACAAGGATTTGCGGTTCGTCCAGAGAAAAAACTATGAACTTTAATCCCTCTCGTTCTTTAACAACGCCGCGAAAACGAAACTGATACTGTTTTATCCAATTCAGTTGCTGATAAATTGCTCTTGCAAAAAACTTACCGGAAATAAGTTGAAGCGGTATTCCCGTATCAGTTATCCAGCGAACGCTGTTGCTTGTAATGTTCTGTGCGGGCGTAATGATGATTGACTGAAGAAATGGATGATAGAAGATTTCAATATCGTCGCAGTTATCAAGCCTTTCGTGACATGCTTTATTAAACCTGAGACCTTTATCTGTAACAGTCAGCGAAGGCATATTGCGATTGAGAAAGTAAACACCGGGAGGAACTTCATATCCGGTCAGCGACATAGACAGTACCTTGCTGTGACAGTTTCCTGCAATCAATTCTGAATCGGAAAGTAGCTGCGCCTTTTCATCGTCTGAGTAAACGCTCAAACAGTTATCTGCAAGGGATTCCGCGTTGTATCCTCCCCAGCCGGGGGCAATACTGATATATCCTTTCAATGAGCCCTGCGTGATAACCTGAACAACGGGAATACCGCCTTTCAATGCTCTGCTGCTCAACGAAACCAGCTTTGCCGCCTGAGCAATAGCAGGCGTGACAATTCCTTGATGATGTCCCGGAACGTATGCTGAGTCACGCTGGCCGTTATTCTTGACGACAATTCCTTTCTTGTAATCAATTACAATACTTTTCCTTGCTTCAAGATCGCCCCATGTCCTCTCGTTGGACATGATGCTGCGCACCATGTTGGAGCTCCAATCAGTTCGTCCTTTCAGAGTGGGACGCTCCTTGTCCGTAAGGATTTCAGCTATCTCTTCAAACTCATAACCGATTACCCTTGCTATAAACATGAAGCGGACGGTCTTTGCTTCTTCGGGTTGGATTATCAGTTGACCGTCTTTTGTGTGCCGAAACCCAAGCAAGTCTGCAACCGGGTATTGTCCCGTCAGAATTCGCTGGTCATAGGAAAGGATCATGCGACGGCTTTTATTCCCTGATTCCCAATCTGCAAGCAGAGCGTGAATATGAAGGTTTTGGTCACTGTTGGGGTCAAGGGTATAGATGTTCTCCGTTTCAAAGTATACGCCAATGGGATGGGACGGGTTCATGGTCTTTAAGAGTGCGACCTGTTCCAAGCAGTCAGATATGTTTCGAGCAAATCTGGAAACGCTCGCGCAGAGAATGAGATCCATTTTCTTGTGCGCCGCGCTTTCCATCATACGATTAAATTCATCCCTGTGCCTCAGAGATGTACCAGACTTGCCCTCGTCGGCGTATATGTCTTCCATTTCCCAATTCGGGTTATCTTCAATTTTCTTGGTGTAATACTTTGTCTGATTCTCTATTGACAAGGTTTGCTCAGTGCTTTTTGTGCTGACACGAGCATAGGCAGCTACTCTCTTATGGCTGTCGTCGGATATAGTCGGCTGTGGTTTAGCTGGCCGGAAGTATTCGGCATTCGGCTGGGCGTTTCTAACCCTGGTACGCAGCTCTTCACGATATACCTCCCGATCATCATGCCGCTTCTGCCAATCCTGCTGTGAAGGAACAAGTGCGATTTGAGATTCTTTATCTTCAACAGGTTCTTCAAGGGCCTCATCCTTGACCTGCTTACTTTCATCCATCTGAACGTCTCTCTTTCTGTTGAGTCTGTATCATACGAGTTTATTCATAGCTTGATTCAGCTTGCTTTCCCAATCTTGGTAATCCGCAGCATTGAGAGCAACGTAATCGTCAGCCATTTTGATAAGTGCTTCTCTTTGCTTTTCCGGGTTTCGGATGGTATCTATCTGTAATGGATCATCTTCGCTGACTATATCTATTCGCGGCCCGATATGAAACAGGAAGTAAAGCAGATAGCATAACTCCTCTGTGTTTGGAGCAAGGTAGGCTTTGGTCTGCGTAGCAATGCAGTTGACGCGCCCAAGGGTGCAATCCCTCAGAAGCCTTACCATTTCCATCCTCTTATAAATCTGCTTATATCCTGTAATATCAACGTAAACATCCACAAGCACTGAATCAGCAGAATCGGCGAACTTTCGGTGATAATACTCCTGATGGAGTTCAAGGGCTTGCTTCCGTGTCCTTTCCCATAACTTTGCCAGTTTTACGTACCCGGCTACATGATAGGGCTTATTCATCGTCGTTTTCCTCTACCGTTTGCTTGCTGGTTTCAGGTAAACGCAGATACCAGACATTCCTCTTTCTATATGCCTCGACGCCGAGTTCTTTTTCTGCATTGCGGACGGTACGTTCTGAGATACCAAGCCAGGTCAAGCGCATAAGCGCCTCCGTGCTTTTAAGGTCTTCGGAGGAAAGCATAAGTTTCAGGAATTGTTTGGCGCGTTCTTTCTTTGAGAGTGCGCTTATTCCCGAAACAGCAAGCTGAGCCTTGTCGTAATGGCATTTTCCGATCCAATGGAATCCGGTTTCCGGATCAAGTACAAAGCTCATTCCGTAGCTTTCAGGAGCAAGACTTGACTTGATCGGGAACATATATCGTATCTCCTGCGTGGTTTCATCACGGGTAATCATCAGGACGCTTCTGGCGATGGCCGCAATGTCGATACTGCCAAGTCCCCGATATAGATTCTTTCCACCGGAAGCCTTGTTCAGATGTCCGACCAATACTATCGCACACTGATTTCGCTCGGCGACGGATGATAACCTCCGCATAAGACTTCTCATCCGGGTTGCGCTCTGAAAATCACCATCCTGCTTTATATATGCTTGCAACGGATCAAGGACAAAAAGCCTTGCTCCGGTTTCTTGAATACAGCGCTCTATTCTTTCATCATCAAGCGACAAGCTCTGATCTCCATCCAGAATGAATGCTACTCTGGAGCAATCTGCTCCTGCCTGAAGCAGACGAGGCTTGATTGTATCTTGAAGACTATCTTCCGCGCATTGATAAACTGCCACTATTGGAGTTTCCGGCAATGCTCCATTAGGAAGTTCGCGTCCTGTGGATAATGCCGCTATGACATTGATGATAAAAGTTGACTTCCCTTCGCCGGGGTCTCCCTGTAAAAGAGTTATCTTTCCATAGGGGATGAACGGATACCAGAGCCATTCAACGCTTTTCTCCTTGACGGTTGAATAGAACTCAAATGAGTTAACATTATTAGTCATCTTGACCGCCTATCATATATATGCGTCCTTCCAGACGCATATTCTTCTGAACCATGTTATCTACAAGTGAACGGATCAAAGACATTTCAGCAGTTGTTAATCCGGAAACATCAATTACGTTCTTCTTTTCGCATCCGAGGAGGTAATCGGTCGTGACATTGAAAATCGACGCCAGGCGAATCAGCGTTTCGTATGGCGGCTGTCGCATATCGTTTTCATAGTAGTGGATTGCAGTCTTATTCACTCCGACCAGCTTTCCCAACTGTTCCTGACGGATGTTTTTGCTTGATCTCAACTGTTTCAAGCGGCTCCCAAAAGTCTCTATCATGTGCATTTCCTTTCTATGCACTATGATTCAGCAGATATAGTATTCCTGATTATATTTTAACAGGAATCGGTTCACAAAGGGGTAATTGCAGTTACCAGTTTGCCAGAATCCCTTTTGAATGGTGGAGATCCATAGTGCATCTTTGGAAATCACTTTCTGCCATGATAAGTTAATGATACGCATCCTTTTGCAGTCTTGCAATGTTGCAGCCTTGCGGGGAGAAACCCTTGAATTTCAAGCCTTCTCGCTGATGAAAGCCACGAATCACTTGCAGTCTTGACCCCTACAATTTGCAGTCTTGCGGGAACCCTTTCCTTTCATCAAAGCTGATGGTGTTGATTCAGAAGAGGAAGATATCAGTATCAGAGCCCTCTGCCCGAAAAAAAGCACCTGTCCATTTCAGACAGATGCTTTCACATGATGCAACCACATTTTTCTGAAAAAATCAGCGCAAAACTACACGTTTTTCTATCTCACTTCAAGCGCCGGTTCATAGTAGCTCTCTGGTTTTTCTTGCAAGGTATAAGGGTAGATTCGTTATGTCTCCATCTTTCCTGTACCCTCGTTTTGAATACCGAAGCGCGTGTTCGGGTTGATTGTCCTTGATATACTTCTTAAAAGAAGGAGCAGATTTGTCTTCTCCACCCTTTGCTTCAATGGGAATGATCTCGGTTCCGTATTGCAGAACAAAGTCGATCTCGCTGTTCTTATCGGAGTAGTATCGGGGTTCAACATCAAACTGTCCGCGAAGCTGTTGCAGCACATAGTTTTCAGTAAGCGGCCCTTTGAACTGATAATCGCTTTTCAGAAGGATTGCACTGTTGTCAATACCGGCCATGTGTTTGAGCAATCCGGTGTCGAAGACAAAGAGCTTGAATTGATCCAGCTTGTCAAAGGCTGTCAGCGGATGTTCCATCTTGGAGACGTTATAAACGCGGTTGAGCATACCAGCCGAAACAAGCCATTCAATTGCTTCCTCAAAATCTCTCGCTCTGCCGCCTTCCCGCACAGCTCCGTACATGAACTTTTCATTCGATTTAGCAAGCTGTGAAACGATGCTTCGGAAAACCATCAGAATACGCCCACTATTGACTTTTCCGTTGTGTTTGGAAAAGTCATTTTCATAAACCTCTACCAATTCCTGCTGGATCTGAGAAACGCGGGCCGGGTCTTTGTACTTTACCCATGATGCCACACATTCCGGCATACCGCCGATGATCAGATAACTGTTATACGCATCCATCAGGCGGTTATGGAAGATTTCCTCAATCTGCTGTTCTTTCCGAATGCTCTCGTAGTAGGTGAACAGCACGGGATCAGTTGCATCGAGGAACTCATCAAAGCTGAGCGGATAGAGGTCAAGAAGGTTAACCATACCGACCGGATAGGACTTCGGTTTGGCAAGGAGTGTTCCAAGAAGACTTCCAGCCGCAACAACATGGTATTCGTTCGCCTTTTCCCTAAAGTATTTCAAGGAGTTGAGCGCCTCCGGGCATTCCTGAATCTCGTCGAAGATTATAAGCGTTTGACCGGGGATTATCTTTTCTCCTGCTATCATGGAAAGAAGCTCAATGATCCGATGCGGATTCTTGTTTGCCTCAAAAATGGATTTGAGTTCGTCCTCTTCATCAAAGTTGAAGTAGACAAAACTATCATAGCAGGTTTTCCCAAACTCCTTCATCAGCCATGTTTTGCCGACCTGGCGAGCGCCCTTTAATACCATGGGCTTGCGATCTTCATTGGATTTCCAGTTTATCAAAGCCTGAATCGCGTTGCGTTTCATGAGAATCACCACCCTTTCCGAGAAGCTGCCTTTAGTATAACACGTTTTTCTTAAAAATTCAACACAAGATTCGCACATTTTTCTGAATTTCTCCTGGCGTGAATATCACGTTTTTCTGAACAACCATCATCAAGACTTTCCCTTAATTTCGTGCCTGTTTTAAGGGAAAGTCCGTACCGTTAAGGGAATCCAATCCCTTGACGAACATCATAGTGTCGCATCAATACATAAGCGTGTCTGCCTGCCCTTGAAACACGGGGATGACGGACACGCTTTTTTTGTGCCCAAAACGGGCGGAAGGAGGTGAAACCTTTGAGAGCATACGGGAAGGACTGGAACTACAACGTGTATTCCTGCCGGTATTGCCTGTACTGGAAAGGCCGTAAAACGGGGTGCGTCTATCCATCCGGCTGCTGCTGCCCGATCCCGCAGAAACCGCCTGTCAGAAATGGCGTCCTGATGACTTACCCGAAACAGGATGCACCTAAGATTCCAAAGTCCGAATGCGATGGGTGTCCTTACGGACGAGCATCCCCCTGCCTTGGCTGGTGTACCAAGAAAGTGATGAGGTCTTCTCTCGGTTTCGCAAAGGAGCGCGTGAGCCCATGACCTACGACTATTTCTACGGGCAGCAGGCGGAACAATTCTCGTTTTACCGGATTCCAAAGGCGTTGTTCACGGATGAAGCCCTTGGGTCTATATCGACTGACGCGAAGCTGCTATATGGGATTCTTCTCGACCGTATGAATCTGTCAGCCAAGAACGGCTGGCTGGACAAGGAAGGTCGTGTCTACATCATCTTCACGTTGGATGAGGTACAAGAATCTCTCGGCTGCGGCCACGGGAAAGCTGCGAAGCTCCTCGATGAATTGGATGGCGATACCGGGCTTATTGAACGAAAGCGTCAGGGGCTTGGAAAGCCAAACTTGATTTACGTCAAGAACTTCATTTCCCGCGTCCAAAAATCGAACTTCTTGAAGTCCGAAAATCGAACTTCTGGAAGTTCGCAAAACGGAGTTCAAGAAATCCCCATATCGGACGGTAGTAATACTGACTTCCCAAAAACTGATCTTATTGATACTGACTCCTATCAATTCATTTCCTCCGAGCCTTGGCGAACGGAAACGAAAAGAAGCGATGCGGGTCAGAGAGACATTTATAGGAGCATCATCAAAGAGAACATCGAGTACGACATCCTCCTGGCTGACCGTTCGCTATATAGAGACATTCTGGAAGAAATCGTGGAGCTGATGGTCGATGTGGTTTGTTCCAATGCCCCGTATATCAGAGTTCTCCGGGAAGAGAAACCAACGGAAGTCGTAAAATCGCAGTTTCTCAAGCTGAACGGCGAACACATCCGGTTTGTCATGGACTGTCTTGAGGAAAACACAACCAAGGTCAAAAACATCGGGCGCAAGCATACCGGATGAAACTCGAAGCCTTGAAGCACCAAGGGAAAAGAGTGGATTTAGGTGATGGCGAAACTTCTCGCCAAGTTGGCGAGAAGTCATGGGCCGTTGCTAAAGTCGGCGCTGACGCAAATGAAAGCGAAAGACAGGTTCACCGATATATACGCCTGACTGAGCTTGTTCCAGAACTTCAGCACATGGTCGATGAAAAGAAGATCGGTCTCACGCCCGCTGTTGAAATCTCCTATCTCAAACCGGAAGAACAGACAATGCTCCTGGATACCATCGACAGCGAACAAGCTACGCCGTCTCTTTCTCAGGCACAGCGAATGAAAAAGCTCTCCGGCGAAGGCAAGCTCAGTGACGACACCATGCTGTCCATTATGATGGAGCAGAAAAAACCGGAGAACTGGAATCTTACCCTGCCGATGGAGCGGATCAGGAAGTTCTTCCCGCGTTCTTTTACCCCCCAGCAGATGGAAAACACCATCCTCAAGCTGCTTGAAGCATGGCAGAAGAAAAGGCAGCGCCAAAATGAACACTGAAAAGGAGAAAAAGCTATGTATAACGTAAACTTCATCATTTCCGGTGACCTTCATATCCATCTCGGCTACGACGCGCTCGAAAACCTCCTCTCCGATGATCTGGTCGAGGACGAGGCCGAAGACGAAGACGAAACCGAAGACTTCGAGGCCGACGAAATCAACCCGTCCGGCCTTTTCATTTCCGTGGAAGGTCTGCCGGCTGACGTTGACCGCGAAGCCGTAGAATCCATCATCGCGGCGGCAGTCGAACTCCTGAACGCGGAAGTCCGCGATACCATGGAGCGCCGGAAGGACGAAGCCCATGAAAGAGTTTGACGTTACCATCACGGAAAAGCTCCAGGCAGTCGTAACCGTTCAGTCAGAGACCGCCGAAGAAGCCGAGCAGATGGTAAACGATCAGTGGCGCTCCGGCGATCACGTTCTGGACGCAGATAACTTCGTCGATGTGGAATTCGAAGTCTCCAAGGAACGGGAACTCGCCCAGGAAAAAGCGCAGTCTGATAAAACTCTGGATGTTCTGCTGGTGGAGCCAGGCCAATACCCGCGCATGGTTTCCATTTCCGGCGAGCTGGAATCTCTCCAGAAAACGGTCGGCGGGTATATCCAGGCCGTCTATCCCTTCGACGATCCCGTGGCCATTGTCTGCGACGAGGAAGGCAAGATGAACGGAGCGGCTCTGAACCGTGCGCTGAAAGACGAGGACGGGCAGATCGTGGACATTCTCGCAGGCCCCTTCTTTGTGTGCGGTCTCGGCGAGGAAGACTTCGCCTCTCTGCCGAAGGAGCTGACAGCGAAATATGAAAGCATGTTTCATCAGCCGGAGAGCTTCCTCAAATTAGGCTCCCGCATCATGGCGATCCCGATGGAGCCCGCAAAGCTCTCCGCGGTGAAAGCCGATCATTCCATCGGAGACCGCTGAATGAATCCTTTCCCTTCGGGAGTGCCGCCTTAGCGCGGCTTTTTTGCTGCCGCAAACGTGAAAACTGAAAACGCAGGAGGAAATCAAATGTCCAGCAAAGGAAGCAGCAACAAGCGCAACACCACCACCCGAAACGCTCTGATCGCTATCGCGGTGCTTCTCGTGATCGCGGTTATCGTATATTTCGTGCAGAGCGGCAAGCCCGGCACGGACAAACAGGACGGAACAGAGACCAAAAATCCCGGCATCATCTACGATTCCAACGCCGTCGAGGGCGGATGGGATGAAGCCGATCTCGATACCATCGTCGAAGGTCTCAACGAAAAGGTCGAGGAAGGAATGATCAACATCTCCATGAATACCTCGCCCTCCTTCGAAAATGGGTCTGCTGCCGGAAATCTGATGATCGTCAACGAGGGCGTCAACCGCTACCCGCAGATCGTTGAAATCATCCGCAACGACACGAACGAGCAGATTTACAGGTCCGGCGCAATCCCTGTCGGCAGCAAGATCGAAACCGCAAAGCTCAATACCGTCCTGAGTGCCGGCACTTACGAGTGCACGGCGCTTTTCTATAATGTTGATCCCGACACCGGCAGCTATCTCGGCTGTGCCGGAGCGATCATTAAAATCACCGTTCTCAACTGAGACGGTTTCTGAAAAGGGGTATCAAAATGAAGAAAATCCTCTCTCTCATCCTCGTCCTCTGCCTGTCCCTCACCGTCAGCGCAACCGCGTTCGCCGCTGAGATCGACACGTCCGGTGGAACCGGAAGCACTCCGGTCGAGCTGACCACCACCAACGGCGGCATCGGCGGCGGTGAAGACGACATCGCGCCGACCAAGCTCAGCGTGACCGTCCCGACCGCTCTGCCTATGGCTATGTCCGACGACGGCTCTGTCGTTACCGCGACCGGCTGCAAGATCGTCAACAACAGCTATGGCCCGGTGCGCGTGAAGAACGTCACCATTACCGCGGCAAACGGCTGGCATCTGACCGCTTACGGCGACAAGGCTTCTCTGGCCTGGGAAAAGGTTGACTCTCACAAGCTCGGCTTCGCTATCAGGGTCGGCGGGAGCACCTGGGGTATTACCACCAATGACGACGATACGCAGCTCCTGATCGACGGCCCGGTTGTCGGCTGCTATATGTCCGGTGTCGGCAACCCCAACGGGAACTACGCCAATATCGACTACGCGGCTATCGTTACCCCGCTTTCCAGCGCTGTTACCAGCGCTACCGTCGCCACCGTCGTGTTCGTGGTCGAGTGGGATGCTGTGGAATACGTGAAGTAAGCGAACCTCAACAGACAAATCAGCGAAGGGATGGCGGGCTCCCGCCTTCCCTCCGCGGAAAGGAAGTAGAAAATGAAGAAGAAAACCGTAATGGCACTGATCCTTTCGCTGCTTCTGATGTTCTCGGTTTCGGCGACGGCCTTTGCAGACAGCAGCACTACGGCTACCGTCCCTGTCACCCTGACAGTTTCCAACGAATACCGCTCAGTTAATGTGACCGTTCCCGCTTCTCTCCCGATCTACGTTATCAACGGCAAGGTCGTGGTTGCTGACAGCGCAAAGATCACCAACAACAGCAAAACAGGATCGGTTCAGGTTACCGGTCTTTCGGTAACGGATGGAGCATATAAGGTTGGAAACTATGACAGCTTCAGCGGTTCCAAGACCATCGCTCTCAAAATCAACGGATGCTGCACCAAAGGTTCCGGCACTGTAGCAATCAGCTCCGGCGCGTTCCCTGTGATCTCGCCGCAGGGTTCTATGCCTCTGGAATACTTTGCAAAGGTCTCCGGCGACGCGCCTAACGCGGAAAATGTGCCCGCTGCAAGCGTCATTTTCACAATCTCAGTCGTGAACTAAGGAGGACGCCATGACAAGAACAAGACGCAGGCCGCTCGAAGCCATGTTCCTGGCGGTTCTGCTCCTGATGTCTCTTTTCAGCACTTCCGCTTTTGCTGCTGATTCCGAGAATGAGGACTCGGAAGAACCGGTAGTTTCGGAAGAACCCGTCCAGCCCTATGATGATGGCGATGTGCTTGAGTTTATCGCGGAAACTGAGGCCGAGCATACAGATCACAGTTTCAACGCGGTCTCATGGGCACCAATGAATTCTGCTGAGCATGAGGTTTATCTGCTATGCTCTGTGTGCGGGGCTCTTGAAACAGCCACGGAGGCTCACGAACTGTCTTTCTCAGACTGGATCGCTGTCAGCGACATGGAACACCAGAGGGAGAAAACCTGTCTGTGTGGCTATTCATCTTATGAGACTGAACCGCACCATGACGAGGACAGCAACTGCTTCTGCGATGACTGCGGCTATCAGCTTGTTCAACGTTTCTCGGTAACTGTCCCCGCGTTCCTTCCCATCGCGGTTTCAGAAACAGGAGCTGTCGCTACCGCGGCAAACGCGCAGATTATCAACAACTCTGCCGGTACGGTCATGGTGACGGACATCTGGGTATCCGGCGAGAACGGCTGGAGCGTCGTCCCTTACAGCAGAAACATGGCTTCGGAAAAAGTGGACAGCAGGCAGATAGGTTTGAGACTCAATAACGCGGAGACGGATATGATCGGCGGAGACAACACCGCTGATCTTGCGCTCACAAGCTATGAATGGATTATCGAACCGGATGAAGTGCTGCCCCTGACCTATGATGCCGTTGTATCCGCGAACTCATACCCCATCGTAGGAGAAACAGTCCTGACCCTGTATTTCGTCGTGGGCTGGGCTCCGAGATAACCAAAATAATCTGATCTGAAGGGAGGGATCTGATGCAGGAGGAAGTTGAAAACCGGACGGTAACGCTGGCGGTGCGATCTGCCAAGCTCACCGGAGACGTTTTGAAACAGGCGATCTCCAAATACCTTGCTTACCGGAAGGATAAAAGCAGAAGCAAAGCGGCTCTCTCCGTGAAGCCCTCCGGCAAGCAGACGGTGAAGGAACTGATCGGTCAGAATCAAGGCGTCTCAAACATCGAGGTCACGGAGAAGAATATCAAGGGCTTTGAACGGGTAGCCCGGAAATACGGCGTGGACTATGCCGTAAAGAAGGACAGCTCCGGCGATATTCCGAAGTACCTCGTCTTCTTCAAGGCGCGGGACGCTGACGCTCTGACCGCGGCTTTTACCGAGTATTCAAGGAAAGCTGAGCAGAAGAAAGAAAAGCCCTCCGTCATCAAGCTCATCAGGAGCCTGAAGCCCAAAGAGCTTACGAAGGATGTCAACAAGGTTCGGAATAAGGATAAGGGGTTGGAGCTGTGAAAAAGACAGTCAATCTCAAGAAAATCGTCATCCCGAACCTGCCTTATGCAGTTATAGCCCTGTTCGCAACAAAGGCCGGACAGGGCTGGCGGCTCGCTCCCGGTGCTGATTTCTCGCAAAAAGTTCTGCACATCCTGGAGGGTTTCAGAGCGGCGTTTCAAAGCCTCGCTCCCAGCTTCCACCCCGCCGATCTGCTGATTGGAATCGCGCTCGCCGTCATTCTGCGGATTGTCGTTTATGTGAAAAGCAAGAACGCGAAGAAGTTCCGCAAGAATATCGAGTACGGCAGCGCCCGGTGGGGTACGCACGAAGACATTGCCCCTTTTGAAGATCCCGTATTCAAAAACAATGTGATCCTGACGGAAACCGAGAGGCTCATGATGTCGAACAGGCCGAAAGACCCGCGCAACGCCCGAAACAAAAATGTCCTTGTGGTGGGCGGTTCCGGCTCCGGCAAAACCCGCTTCTTCATTAAGCCGAACCTCATGCAGCTTCACAGTTCATACGTCGTCACGGACCCGAAAGGTAGCATCGTGATCGAATGCGGGAAACTGCTCCAACGCAACCACTACAAGATCAGAATATTCAACACGATCAATTTCAAAAAGTCCCATCACTACAATCCGTTTGAGTATATCCACTCTGAGAAGGACATTCTCAAGCTGGTAAACACCCTGATCGCCAACACCAAAGGGGACGGCAAATCCGGCGATGACTTCTGGCAGAAGGCGGAAACGCTTCTCTATACGGCCCTCATAGGGTATATCCACTACGAAGCCCCGAAGGAAGAACAAAATTTTGCCACGCTGATCGAAATGGTCAACGCGATGGAAGTCCACGAGGACGACGAAACCTTTGAAAACCCGGTCGATCTGGCGTTCAAGGAGCTCGCAAGCCGTGAACCAAATCACTTTGCTGTCCGGCAGTATGCGAAATACAAGCTGGCAGCGGGTGCTATAAGCTGAGAATAGTTTTTTAGCACTCTCTGATACATACCAGAAGTTCAAGAGAATGGTAAAAAGCTATTCTCTTTTTCTTTTCCACAGAAAGGGGGTTCATAATATGGCAAAGAAGAAAGAACACAGGTACGTGGCCCTCTATGAGAGGCTCAGCCACGACGATGAACAGCAAGGGGAGTCGAATTCGATATCCAATCAGAAAAGGATCCTTGAAGACTTCGCGCTTTCCCACGGCATGACCGTATTCAGGCACTTCACAGACGATGGGATCTCCGGCATCCGCTTTGACCGACCGGGATTTCAGGCCATGATCGATGAGGTCCGGGCCGGGAACGTCGAGGCTTGTATCATCAAAGACATGTCCCGCTTTGGAAGGGACTACCTTCAGGTCGGCACCTATATGGAAGTCCTCCGCAAGAACGATACCCGCCTGATCGCACTGAATGATAATGTGGACACCTTGAAGGGTGACGACGAGTTTACTCCCTTCCGCAATATCATGAACGAGTGGTATGCAAGAGACACTTCAAAGAAGGTCCGCTCCGCTTTTCAGGCAAAGAACCTTGCCGGAAAGCACACAAGCAGTGCCGTCCCGTATGGCTATCTGAAATCTGCGGAAGACAAGAACCAGTGGGTGATCGATCCGGTGGCAGCTCCCATAGTGAAGCGTATCTTCCAGATGACGATGGACGGAAAAGGTCCGTATCAAATCTCCCAGATTCTCACCGAAGAAAAGGTCGAGATCCCCGCTTATCACCATCAACAGCTCGGAATCGGCCTCTGGAAGACCAGAGAGATCCCTGATCCGTACAAATGGGGAAGCTCCACCATCGCCCACATGCTTGAGAACCCTTGCTATCTGGGCCACACGTGCAACTTCAAGACAAGGAAACACTTCAAGGACAAGAAGAGCCATTATGTGGATCAGGACCAGTGGACTATCATCAAAGACACCCATGAGCCGATCATCGATCAGGAGACCTTCGATAATGTGCAGAGGCTCCGCAAGAATATCCGCAGATACCCTGACGGATGGGGCGAAGCCCATCCCCTCGGCGGCATTCTTTACTGCGCTGATTGCGGCGGGAAGATGTACGTCCATCGTACCAACAACGGCAAGAGGATCGCTCAGTTTACCTGTTCGCAGTACGGCAAGTATCCCATCGGGAGCCGATGCAAGACACAGCACAGGGTCAATGCGGACGTGGTGATGACGCTCATCAAGGAGACCCTCCGCGAGATCATCCAGTTTTCCAAGGAAGATGAGGACGAGTTCGTAAGGATCGTGAAGAAGGCTGTAGCATCACAGCAGACGACAGAGACCTCTGACCAGAAAGCACGTCTGGAACAGTGCAGAAAGCGCAGTGAAGAACTGGATATCCTTCTGTGCAAGATCTATGAGGACAATGCCCTTGGGAAACTGCCGGATAAAAGATATGCGGTTCTTGAAGCGCAATACACCGCCGAGCAGGAAGCCTTGGACAGCGAGATCATCAACCTTCAGAGCCTTGTCAGCGGCGAGGAAAACAGCCCGCTGTCAGCCGCCAAGTTTATCGCATTGGTCAAGCGTTATCAGGATTTTGAGGAAATGACAAACACCATGCTGAACGAGTTCGTCTACAAGATACTGGTCCATGAGCGCGACCAGAAAGGCAGGCCGGATTCTCCCCAGACGATTGAGATCTACTTTAATTTCATCGGGAAGTTTGAGGTGCCGAGGGAAGAACACATCCCGACGCCGGAAGAGATAGAACTTGCCGAACGTCAGGAAAGGATCAGGCAACAGCGCCATGAGGCTTATCTCCGCAGAAAATCTACTGGCTGGCAGGCGACTTACTACTGGAAGAATAAGCGGGCGAGAAAGGCCGCTATGGATGCCAAGAAAGAAGCCCTCCGCGCCGAAGACCGGGCAAACGGAGTCTACTATCTGCCGCATCAGACGGATAGCGAACAGGCTGAACAGAAGGAAGAGGTGGTTGTATGATCGTGCTGAAGATAATCGTGAAGATCCTGTTGTTCCCTGTCGTTGCCGCGCTGACGCTGATTCAGTGGGCCGGTATCTTCCTGAACAGTATATCCGGGGTGATCATGGGAATCCTGGCATTCATCTTCGCCCTGACCGGGATAGCCAGTCTGGTCTTCGGACTGGTCTCCGGCCCGGAAGCATTGAAGATGATAGCCGCCGGGTTCGTGATCTTTATGATTCCAATCATCGGGGAATGGTTCGTGGGCATGATAACTGCGGCGAATACTGGGTTACGTGATTTTATCAGGTCTTGAACCGCAAAACTGAATACGAAAAAGTATCGCCGATACTTTATACCAAAGTCGTCCGTCCAAGCACACGGGCGGCTTTCTTTTTGGGAAAATGGAAGGAGTATGAAAGCATGAGGCTTACCAAGTATGAGAAAGAAACAATCATCCTGACCAGCGAGGGCGACGACACCTACAATGTCTATACCTTCAATGCCGGTCTCAAGCGCCGTCTGGCTGACTTCGCGAAGAAGTACCCGGCGGTCTGCCGATTTGAAAACGAGGACAAGAAAATCGGCTGTCAGAGCTATGTGGTAGATAAGGCAAGGCTATCAATCAGGCTGACAGCTCCATACCCAGAGGAAAGACGAATGGCCGCAAAAGAGCATGCGGCAGAACATGGCTTTAAGCCTAAAGGATAAGGCTTTTCAGCCATTTCAACAGTTGAGAGAAGGACTATTTTGTGCTATAATACAGTATCTATGTCTAACGATCCATCGGCTGATGGTGCTACCGTAATGCAGGCATAGAAATATAAGTGAGATGGCATCCGGCTGAGATGCCAAGGAGGACTTTATGCAAAAGACGATTTGCGAACTATTCGCAGGCGTCGGTGGATTTCGATTGGGATTCGACCGACTCAACTCAGGATGGGAAACCACATGGTTTTCTCAGTGGGAACCCGGTGCCAAGACTCAATGGGCACATGATTGCTACGTTAAGCACTTCGGAGATTCACCTGATCTTGTAGGTGAGTACCACACTGGCGAAGATATCGCCGAAGTCAAAAAGGAGAACATCCCGGATCATACACTTCTTGTAGGCGGGTTCCCTTGTCAGGACTACAGTGTGGCACATACTCTCGCTTCTTCCAAAGGTATCGAAGGTAAAAAAGGCGTTCTCTGGTGGCAAATCAGGGACACGATGATTGCAAAGAAACCGCCTTTCTGCATTTTTGAAAATGTAGATAGGCTTCTTAAATCGCCTGCGAAGCAAAGAGGTCGCGACTTCGGAATGATCTTAGCTTGCTTAAATGAGCTGGGTTATTCCGCAGAATGGCGTGTGATAAATGCCGCAACGTATGGAGCTGCCCAAAGAAGGAGAAGGACCTTCATTTTTGCTTACAAGAACGATACTGCTTTCGGAAAAAATCAGGCCGGAAAAACCGCTCAGGAGATTCTTCTTTCCGAGGGTATGATGGCTAAGGCATTTCCTATCAGTGAGATTCTTTCCTCAAAGGAAACTGTGCTCAGTACGGATCTTGTTGATGTCTCCGACCATTTCGCATTCGATTTCAGGCAAGCCGGATATATGACCGAGGGAAAAGTCTTTACTGCTGATGTAAATGAAATCGAAGAACAGCCGATACTGTTGGGAGATATCCTTGAGAGGACGGCTGATGAGCAGTTTTTTATCACTGACGATGAGCGTATGGCAAAATGGGTCTATCTAAAGGGAGCGAAAAAGATTCCGAGAAAATCCGCAAACGGCCATGAATATATCTTTTCTGAAGGGCCGATTGCCTTTCCTGATCCATGGGACAGACCGAGCAGGACGATGCTTACGAGTGAATCTACTTTGAATAGAAGCACTCATGTAGTGGCTGACCCTCGGACCGGAAAACTCAGGATTTTGACCCCGGTCGAAGCAGAAAGACTTCAGGGCTTTGACGATAATTGGACGGATTCAGGTATGCCTCAGAGAATGCGCTTTTTCTGCATGGGGAATGCTCTGGTCGTGCCGATGATCACAAGAATGGGAAAAGTGCTGGATGATATCATTCAGAACGAAGAATAAGCAAAACTAGGATGGGGGTGCTTTAGGTGGAAGGCACTGATTACAAAACAAAAGAAGATGTTTTGAAAAGGGCGCAAGAAGCCATTGGCATCCCCTTGAAAAACATAGATAAGACTGGGAGACTCAGCACAGGTAAAGGTGCTATCGGAACTGTACTTGAAGAAAGCTGGTTCGGATATACCCCGAACAGTGAATCAGAACCGGATTTCCCAGAAGCTGGTGTTGAGCTTAAAGCTACCCCTTATCTTAGAACACGGTCAGGAATCAGAGCAAAGGAGCGATTGGTCTGTAACATCATCAATTACATGACCGAGTGGAATAAGACTTTCAAGACCAGTGATTTTTGGCATAAATGCGAAACTTTGCTGATCATGTCTTATGAGCACAAGCCGGAAGAATCGAAGGGCGATTTCACGATTGATAAGGCGGTCCTTTTCAGCTACCCGACAGAAGATCTTATCATTATTGAGCAAGACTGGCAGAAGATCATTGCCAAGGTCAGAGCGGGTCAAGCGCATTTAATAACCGAGGGTGACACTCTCTATCTGGCGGCATGTACGAAAGGCGTCAATGCGTCTTCTGTAAGGCCGCAACCGTTCAGTACGATTCCAGCAAAACAGAGAGCGTATTCATTAAAGTCATCGTACATGACCAGAGTGCTGAACAGTTACATTTTCGGCACCGAAGAAGATGAACACATCATAAAGGATTGGCGTGTTTTAATCACCACTTCTTTCGAAGATGTCATCATTGAACGCTTGAGACCTCATTACGGCAAAACGGTCGCCCGGCTGTGTGCTTACTATGGATTGATCACAGGGGCCAAAAACGCAAATGAACTTCTGCTGTCTAAGATGCTTGGAATCGAAGGCCGTGCCTCACAGACCAGCGAATTCCAGAATGCTAATATCGTACCCAAGACTATCCGTATTCAAAAGAACGGCACGATAAAAGAGAGCATGTCTTTCCCGACATTCAAGTTCACTGAGATCATAAATGAGGATTGGGAGTCATCTGAATTACGTGAAATGCTCGAACCCACAAAGTTCATGTTCGTTATCTTTAAGGAGAACGCTTCTGGAGAATATGTCTTTGAACGTGTGATGTTTTGGAATATGCCCGCAGATGATCTCGAAGAAGTCCAAAAGGTATGGGAGAGAACGGTAACAGTTATCAAGGAAGGTGTCCGGCTCGTTCGTGATGGGAACATCACAAGAAACAATCTTCCGAAACAGAGTGAGAATCGAGTCGCCCATGTTCGTCCGCATGGAAAAGATTCAAACGATACATACCCGCTTCCTGATGGAAGGCGTATGACAAAGCAGTGCTTTTGGCTGAACAGGACTTATATCGAAAGTGTCGTTGGGGCGAAGGATCATAAAACCATCACATACGACTTTGGAAGAACAGAGTATTCAAAAGTCGCTGAACAGACTGTGCCTTACGGTAGTAAAAAAGACGAGGATGAATAATGAAACATCCGAAGCATTATGACACAGATGAAGCGACCTCAACTCGAATGGCTCATGTCAAGCTAAAGCACGGAGACGCTGAAACCGCAATAGCAAGAGTCCTATGGCACGATGGATTTCGATACTGGCTGAATTACAGGAAACTCCCCGGTTCCCCAGATATCGCGATCCAGAAATATCGAATAGCTGTATTTGTCGATGGAGAATTCTGGCACGGTTATAACTGGGATGAGCGAAAGCCAAAGTTGAAAAGGAATCGTGAATACTGGATCGAGAAAATCGAAGAAAATATGGCGCGAGATCGTCGAGTCGATCAGGAATTGAAAGCACTTGGATGGACACCAATCCACTTCTGGTCGAAAGAAGTAAAAAAGGATTTCGATGGATGTATTCGGGCAATCAAGGAAGTAGCGCTTGACGTACAACTGCAATCCATCGAGTAATGAGCAAACCAAAGGCTCTCAACCGTGAAAAGTTGAGGGCTTTTGTTTTGCCCATTGAACAGGATCGGCCGCGCGGCGATCCTGTGAAAACCGAATATGGTAAAGACCAAGGCGCCGCCCTGGTCGAGCCAGATGAGGAAGCCGTTGAGCTTCGCTCCACCGCTCGTTTGCGGATGGCAGCGAAACACTCAGCGGCTATTTTTGTGGGACCGTCCGGCGAACGGTTCCGCAAAAGCCGGAAGGACTGGAACGAGCTGTCGGGCAAACAGCGGGGATCAGTCCTGCCGGGGCAAGGTCAAGGGGATGCAATCCCTTGTCTGGGTGCCGGGGTGAAACGTCCGGCGCAGGTCGAGGGCAAGGCCCCGCCCAGTTAAGTGTTGGGAACCGACACTTAGTACTGGGTATTACCTGCCGACACACTTCCCTGTTTCCTTGGGTTCAGGAGGCAGGGGCCGCACATGATTTTCAAGAAAGGAGCAGTTGCCTATGAAGATGACAAGACACAATGGCCGATCCGGCAAGCATGGGACTTACAACCCGAAGCACAATGACCGCCGCTTCGATATCGGCAACAGTGACCACATCGATCAGGAGAGGGCGAAGCAGAATGTCTATTGGGACTGCTATCAGGGATTCCGTTTTCCGACGGATCAGGCAGACGAGGATCAGATCACTTATTCCTTCGAGCAGATCGAGCGTGCTTACTATTTCGAGCATTACAGCGAGTACTGCGACGGCCAGCATGAGCGAAACAGGCAGACTGGGCATTCCGGCAGAGACCGAACGCCGGATGATCTCTGGAAGGACAAAAAGACCTGCCCGGAAGAATCCGTGATCCAGATCGGCACGATGGAACACTCTGTCCCGCCGGACGTTCTGGCAAAGATCGCGGCAGAGTTCTTCGAGGAATTTCAACTCCGCTTCGGGGAACACATCCACATCTTGGACTGGTCACTGCATCTGGACGAGTCCACGCCGCACATCCATGAGCGACACGTCTTCGATTGCAAAAACCGTTATGGTGAGTTAGCGCCGCAACAGGAAAAAGCGCTGGAAGCCCTCGGCTTCGATCTCCCCAACCCGGACCAGAAGCCCGGCAAGCTGAACAGCAGGAAGATCACTTTCGATGCCGCCTGCCGCGCCATGCTTTTCGATATCTGCGAGAGGCACGGCCTGCATCTTGACAGGGAGCCGGAATACGGGGGCCGTAAGTATTTGGAGAAGCAGGACTACATCCTGATGAAGCAAAAGGAAAAGATGGCGGCTCAGGATCGGGCGATAGAATCCAAAGAGGCCGAGCTGACCGCTATCACGGTCCGCATTGAAGACACGGAAGCTTTCGTTGAAGAAGTCTCCGAGGTCGCCTATGAGAAAGCGGTCGAAGCCGTGACCCGGACGGTTCAGGAAGAAGTCCGAAATGAGGATTTCGAGATCATAGCCGAACAGAGAAAAGCGGTCCTCAGCAACCCGGCCTACGGTGAAAACACGAAGAAGTTCGCCGGGGGGCTCTTCTCCGATCTTATGGATCGCTTCAAAGGGATGACCAAGCACATCTCCGACAGGCTGGCGGCGATCTTCCGTTCCCCGGAAAAGAAGGAAGAGATCCAACAGCCGATCCGAAGATCCGTCAGGGAGCTGCTTGCCAGAAACAAGGTCGAGGCCGATGCCTACAACGCGGCGAGACGCGCAGAACAGGGCCAGCCGTCCAAGAAGAAGAACCGAGACATGGATAGATGATAAGCGTCTGTTTTCACTCAGAAGTACCGATGAAGACAGGCGCTTTTTTCATGCCCGGAAAAGAAAGAAGGTGATGTATTTGGGGATCTATTCCCAGATAAAAGATCAGGTCAGCACCCGCGAAGTTGCCGAGCATTACGGCATAAAGGTCAACCGCGCCGGGATGGCCTGCTGTCCGTTTCATAAAGATAGGAGGCCGAGCATGAAGGTCGATAAGAACTTCATCTGCTTTGGCTGTCAGGAGAAAGGCGACGTGATCCGGTTCACATCAAAGCTGTTCGGCCTGCCGCCCTACGATGCCGCCGGGAAGCTCATCGAAGATATGGGCCTCACGGTAACTGCGGAAAACAGGCCGGAAGTTCAGCCTGGCATCCGTCAGAAAGCCAAGCGTGAACGGACGGAACGACAGCAATTTGAGCAGGCCGTGGATCGTGTCTACGGTGTTTTCTGCGACTATTTCCATCTTTTGAACAAGTGGGCCGAGGAGCACGCGCCTCGCTCCCCGACAGAGGATCTTCATCCCCTGTTCGTCGAGGCGATGCACAAAAGGGACTATGTGGAGTACCTTCTGGACCTTCTGCTTTACGGTTCAAAGGAAGACAAGGCATTCGTCCTGATCGACAAGGGAAAGGAGGTGGACGATTTTGAAAGACGAATCAGGGACTTTAAGTCCGGCGACGGAGAACGCGCTTCACGCGGTGACAGCATCCTTACAGCCGGACATGACGACGGAAGACGTGAGGGAGCTTTTGGAAACGACGGAGAAAGGACAGGTGAAAAACTGCATCACAAACGCCGAAACGATTCTGTCCTATGACCCCCTCCTTCGCGGCGCGGTCAGGTATAACGAGCTGACGCAGAGGGTCGATATCGTGAAGGATCTCGGCTGGGAACGACGAAGCGGAAGCGGGTTCGTGGACAACGACCTTGACAACATCCATCTGTACTGTGAAAGGACCTATGGGATCACTTCCAAGGTCCTGATCGAAGAAGCGGTCAATATCGTGTCCAACAGGAACGCTTTCCACCCGGTCCGTGATTTCCTGAACAGTCTGGAATGGGACGGCCAGCCGCGAGTCCGCTACGCGCTCCGTCACTTCCTTGGGGCCGATGACAGCGACTACACCTATGAGGTCCTCAAGTTTTTCATGCTGGGTGCTATCTCAAGGGTGTTTAAGCCGGGGATCAAGTTCGACTATATCATCTGTGTGGTCGGCGATCAGGGGGCCGGGAAATCGACGTTTTTCAGGCTTCTGGCGGTCGATGACGACTGGTTCACGGATGACCTGAAGGATCTGGAAAGCGGCAAGGTCTATGAAAAGCTCCAAGGCCACTGGATCATCGAGCTGTCCGAGATGCTTGCGACGAACAACGCGAAGAGCAACGAGGCCATAAAGAGCTTCCTCTCCCGACAGAAGGAAACGTACCGCACTCCCTATGAGCGATACCCGAAGGACAGGCCGAGGCAGTGCGTGTTCGCCGGGACAACCAACAAGGTCAGTTTCCTTCCGGGTGACAGGACCGGGAACCGCCGTTTCCTTCCGATATCTTGTCAGGAAAGCGAGGCCGAGGTCTTCATTCTGGACGATGAGAAAGCTTCAAGGGAGTATATCCGTCAGATGTGGGCCGAGGTCATGGAGATCTGGCGCTCCGGGAAGACCAGGCTGAAGCTCTCCCCGGAGATCGAAGCCGAAGTCAGGCAGCGCCAGAGGCAGTTCATGCAGGAAGACGTGGACTCCGGGCTGATCCTTGCTTTCATGCAGGACTATACCGGCGATAAGGTCTGCTCCAAACAGCTTTTCAGAGAAGCACTTCACAATGAGTTCGCACAGCCGCAGAGGTGGCAGACGAACGAGATCAACGACATCATGAACCAGCTGATCCGCGAAGGATCCCTTCCGGGATGGCGTTATTTCGATAAGCCGCGCCGCTTCACCGGGACGGATTACGGTTCACAGAAAGGCTGGGAAAGGGTGTCTACGAATGACGGATTTGAAGATCTGCCCGATGACGTGGATATCCCGTTCCCCGGCTTTGACGCTCCGTAGACGCTTCCGTAGACGGTTCGTAGACAGGGATAAGCGGTACCGACAGGCCGGAAAGCCTTATTTTTCTTGAACAGTCGCTTCAATGTCAACGAAAAACGTCAACGAAGGGTAATAAAGTATTTCTGACGGAAAAGGGTCTGCCGGAAATCGTAAAAGTGTTAAGGGGTTCGTAGACACTTTCGTAGACGGCCCCGCAATCGATCAAAAATGAAAGGACGATCAAACAATGAAGAAGAACTACAATCCTATGAAACTCGCATTCAACGACGCTCTGCTGGTCTACCTGTTCGGTACGAAGGATCGCGAGGACACCATTGAAAGGCTGAAGACCGTCTGCTCGGCCTTCTCTGACGAGAAGCTCCGCACGGCGGCTTTCGTCCTGAAGGAACATCTCGGCAAGGTCTCCGATTTCGTCTGGCCGGAGCTTTACCGCCAGACCATGTGGAACATGGAGCGCAACATCGATCTTGACCGTTTCGGCTGGGACGATGAGGACGAACTGGACGACGAGGACGATCTCGACGACGAGGACTGCGAGGATTAAGCAACAGTCATGAAACCCACAGGGGGAGATGCCACTACGGTGTCTCCCCTTCGTTTCAGGAAAGGATTAGCCTATGGAAGAAACAAACACGAAAGAAACGGTTCAGGAAGAACCAGTCCCCTATATCAAGCGCGAAGTGGACGGCGCTGTCTATACGGTGAAGATCCACTTTCACCCTGAAAGCAGAGAGACCGCAAAGGAAAAGATCAAACGCCTGCTTTTGAAAGACGCTCTGAGCGGCAATTTCCCCGATTAAGCTATTAAAAAACTATTGACATTTTGTCTTGGGCAAAACGGCGAAGTCGATCAATATCTCCTGCGGCGCGCGCCTCGCTCCCTTTGACATCCAGGAACTGCGGGAGATCACGATGTACGACGAGCTGGAGCTGGACAAGCTCGGAGACAGGAAAACGGCGCTGTTCCTTATCATGTCCGATACCGACAGCACCTTCAATTTCCTGATTTCAATGGTCTATTCTCAGCTTTTCAATCTGCTCTGCGAGAAAGCCGACGATGTGTACGGCGGGCGTCTGCCGATTCATGTCCGGTGCCTGATCGACGAGTGCGCCAACATCGGCCAGATACCCAACCTCGAAAAGCTGATGGCCACCATCCGCAGCCGTGAGATTTCTGCCTGCCTCGTTTTGCAGGCACAGTCACAGCTCAAAGCCCTATACAAAGACAACGCAGACACCATCATCGGCAACTGCGACAGCTCGATCTTCCTCGGCGGCAAGGAACCGACGACGCTGAAAGAACTGAATCAGTCGCTCGGAAAGGAAACAATCGACACGTTCAATACCGGCGAAAGCCGAGGCCGCGAGGTTTCCCACAGCCTGAACTATCAGAAGCTCGGCAAAGACCTCATGAGCATTGACGAGCTGGGGGTACTTGACGGAGGCAAGTGCATCTTGCAGATCCGCGGTGTGCGTCCCTTCCTCTCGAAGAAGTACGATATAACGCAGCACCCGAACTACAAGTACCTCTCGGATTATGACAAGCGAAACGAGTTTAGCATTGAGAAGTTCCTTTCCACCAAGCTCACCCCGAAAGAGGATGAAGTTTACGACACCTACGAAGTAGATGTCAGTGAACAAACCCCAGCGGCATCTTAACCGCTGCCGCTGTTTATATATATCCTCCCAAAAACACAAGACACCGGCTCTTCTCTGTGAAAGTCGGATCGACAATTCAATAATTGAAAGGAGACGCCGGAATCATCCCGCCATAGGCGGTATCGTTCCGGCTTTTGCATGTCAGAGGTTTTTATTTCACTTTCTTCACATTGATTCCGGCAACTTTGTTATGGATTTCTTTAACTCTGCCGTCGATGTTCTCCAGACTCTCGTAATCGCCCTGGGCGCGGGCCTCGCTATCTGGGGCGCGATCAACCTGCTCGAGGGCTACGGCAATGACAATCCCGGAGCTAAAAGCCAGGGTATGAAGCAGCTCATGGCCGGCGGCGGCGTCGCGCTCATCGGCCTCGTCCTCGTACCCCTGCTCTCCGGCCTGTTCGGTTAATCCCTTACCGATCCGCAACTCATGGGAGTGCCCTCATAAGGGGCACTCCCGGAAAGGAGGTCTGCCCGCTTGGATTTGATATGGGAGAAATTCACCGAGTGGCTCAAAGAGATTCTGGTCGGCGGGATTATGGATAATCTATCCGGCCTCTTTGATAACGTAAACGCAAAAGTCGCCGATATTTCCGGACAGGTCGGTGCTACGCCGCAGGGCTGGAACGGCGGCATTTACAACATGATCCGCTCGCTATCAGACAACGTGATACTGCCGATTGCCGGGGTGATTCTCGCATTCGTCATGACCCTTGAGCTGATCCAGCTCATCACTGACCGGAACAACATGCACGACGTGGACACATGGATGTTCTTCAAGTGGATTTTTAAGACCGCCTGCGCTGTTCTCATCGTGACGAACACCTGGAACATCGTCATGGGCGTATTCGATGTGGCGCAAGGGGTCATCAGCAACGCTTCTGGTGTTGTTATCGGGAATGTCAACATCGACATTGCCTCTCATTTTGCTGACCTTGAAGCCCGCCTCATGGAAAT
>Ga0208297_1001302_pt1 | contig 25904 bp, 18 predicted proteins | sample LMS_cellobiose_e_FD_187367 | JGI IMG/M metagenome (GOLD analysis project Ga0208297, IMG submission 187367) | Rumen-fistulated moose microbial communities from Alaska, USA - LMS_cellobiose_enrichment (SPAdes) (version 2) | ecosystem: Host-associated > Mammals > Digestive system > Stomach > Rumen... | reverse complement strand
CGCTTGCCGTCCCTGTTTCATGGAAAGGAGCGTGAAAAATGCCAAGTAAACTACAAGCCTACGCGCAGATGGCGGAACAAGCCGCGTGGCAAATCACCCATCGGTATCAGGATTGGACGGCGTTCCTGACCACCGCCGCCCGGCTCTATAAGTACCCCTATGACGAACAGCTTATGATCTATATGCAGCGCCCGGACGCCACCGCCTGCGCCGAATATGATTTCTGGAATGACCGCATGGGCAGGTATGTCCGGCGCGGGAGCAAGGGCATCGCCCTCATTGACACCAGCGGCGATAAGCCGCGGCTCAGGTATGTTTTTGACGTTTCCGACACGGGCGGACGCGAGAACAGCCGCCGCGTCGATCTGTGGGAGCTGCGCCCGGAGCACAGGGTCGGGGTTGGCGGCGCGCTGGAACAGTATTACGGCGTCCCGGCAGCCAACGGCCTTGCCGATCAGTTTGAGGGGGTTGCGTCCCTCCTTGCCAAAGAATACTGGAACGATCACAGGCGGGATATTCTCGGCATCGTTGCGGATTCCTATTTGGAGGAGTATGATGACTACAACAAAGAAGTAGCCTTCAAAAAAGCCGCAACGGTCAGCATCACCTACTCGCTTATGTCCCGCTGCGGTATGGAGCCGGAAACCTTCTTTGAACACGAGGACTTCCTCAGCATCTTCGACTTCAACACCCCGGATACCGTAAACGCCCTCGGAACAGCAGTGAGCCAGATCAGCGAACAGGTGCTGCGGCAGATCGAGGTCACGGTAAAAAACTACGAGCGCGAGCACAGCGCAGAAAGGACGGCTGAACATGGAGAACAATCTGACCTATACCCGGAACGGGGATTATCTGATCCCCGACATCGAACTGAGCCCGATGCCGGAGGGGAGCCTCGGCAAGTACGGCAGGATGCGGAAGAAATATCTTCAGGAGCACCGCCCGATCCTGTGGAACAACATGATCCTCTCGGAGACCCTGTACCCGCACCTGCTGGAAGTGGAGCAGACGGCGCAGCGACGCTTGACGGAGCTGATGCCGAAACTGGCGGCGGAAGCGGGAGCCACGGAGAGCCTGAAGGCCGGCGATCAGATGCGGTGGGTGGGCCTGATGAACGCCTGCAAAGCCCAGGCGGAGGAAATTATCCTCAACGAGCTGATCTTCAGCTAACCGAGAGCAGTCCGGTCCAGCTCAGCCTGTTTCCGACAGAGGAGGACCAGATCGCCCATATCGAAGAAGCGGAGAGCGTGCAGCAAGCGCCCTTCGCTTTTTCTTTCCGGCAAGAGCAGATCGACCATGTGCTCCGGCTCGGCGGCAATTCCGACGATTCCCGCATGGTGATCGCCTCGGCGTTCCAGAAGCAGTACACGCTTGACGAGATCGCCGCCGTACTCCGGGAGGAGTTTCACGGAGGGAACGGCTTTAAGAACGGGGGTATCGAATACGCCGCTTGGTACGCCGACGATGGGATTCACCTCTCCTTCAGCAGAAGCGCAGAGTATGACCGCGCAGCGCAGGTGATTTCATGGCGGGACGCGGCGGCGCGTATCGGGCAGCTCATGGACAGCGGCGAATACGCCTCCCATGTGGAGCTTACAGAGGCTGCGGCCCATGAAAGGGAGAAGCTGGCGCAGTCGATATGGTATCTGAAACGCGATCTCAGCGATGAGGCACGGGAACAGGGATTTCTCTCTGTCCTGGATGATCTGCGGGGCGGCGGATTCCCGGATGAGACGGCGCGGCTGGCGGAGCGCATGACGGACCCGGCGTTTTTTAGAACGCTTGCGGAAGAATACGCTCAGTTCTATGAAGCGCACGAACAGGACAGGTCTCTGCTCCGCTTCCACTATCACAAGCTGGACCGATTGTGGCAGGGGCTGAGCGATCAGTTTCTGCCCCGCAGGGAGTATGTCTCGGGAATGGCCGCCGTCCCGGCGCTTGACAGCTTCATTACCGAGGACGAAATCAACCATGCCATGAACCGCGGCAGCGGTGTTGAGGGCGGCAAGGGCCGCATTTACGAATACTTCACCGCTGGACACTCGAAAAAGGAAAAAGCGGACTTTCTCAAAAAGGAGTACGGCACAGGCGGACGCTCCCACGCGGTTTCCGGGGCTTCGCACAGCTACGAGGATCACAACAGCCAAGGCATCGTGCTTCAAAAGGAAGGCTGCGCCAATGTAGAGATACGCTGGCCCCAGGTTGCAGAGCGGATTGACGCGCTGATCCGCAGGGACAGATACTTTACCCTACAGGAAAAGGCGCGGTTTGAGAAATTGCAGCTTGCGCGGGCCGCAGAAAGGAAACGCGAGCAGCGATTTACAGAAACCTATTCCGAATACAACGCCATCAAGGAAGCCCACCCGGACGACATCGTGCTGTTCCAGGTGGGCGACTTCTATGAGATGTACGGCGAGGATGCGCGGCAGGCCGCAGAAGTGCTTGGCTTGACCCTCACCACAAGGAACATTCCCGGCGTGGGCCGCGTGGAGATGTGCGGCGTTCCGTCGCACAATCTGGAGCTGTACACAGATCAGCTCCGGGACCGATATGATGTGACGGTTTCCCCTACGCCGGAGCACGGCGCACAGCGGAGCGCCCATACGCTTCTGTCTATTGACCACGAAGCCGCGCGTGCCATTGATGCCCACGAAGCGGAGTTTGGCGCGGATGGCTACCGGGCCTTTCCCGGCGACCGGCCGGAGGCAGACCCCACGGAGGATCACGCGCCGCCGATGCGGACGCTGACGCAGGAGGACATCGACGAACAGCTCCGAACCATGTTCCCGGACATCGAGACGAAGCGGGCCGTAGTCCGCTACATGAACGAACACGGGCGCGAGAAAGATACGGCTTCATGGCTGGCCGAGCAGTATTACGGTACAGATGTGAATACGCCCCTCCACATAGGCTTTGCCAGTTGGAACGGGCGGCCCGGCGACGAAGTTACCCTGTCCTGGGCGAAGGTGCAGCGTCGGATTGCCCAGCTTATCAAGGCAGATAAGTTCTACACCCAGGAGGAATACGACAACCTGGACGATGTGGACCCGATTGTCATACGGGAGCGTCTGGCCCAAGCAGGGATCGTCAACGGAGAGCTGGTGGACCCGGAAGCGTTAAACCATAACCCCTTCATTCAGCAGGTCATGGCGGATGCGGAAAGGATTGCCCAGGAGGAACGGGGCGACACCTTCACGACGCCGGGAGGCGTTGCCTATCACGCCGGGATGGATGTGGATACCAGCGCCGCAGACGGCGCGATGGTCCGCATGCACATTGACCGTGTAGAGGATGGGTATGTGTGGTACACCTTCCCGGATATGCCGGAGCAGGAGCCGGTAGAGATGTTCAGATCCCGCTTTGAAGGCTATCTGGACGACGGAAGCAGTATCATCGTCGGTTCGGAGAAGGGACAAATTGCAGAGCCGGAACAGATCACACCTGCCAAAGACGCAACCTCCGAAACGGAGGCGTTCACTCCCTACCATGTGGGCGACACAGTATATCTGGATAACACCGCCTTTGAGATCACTGCCATTGGGAGCTTTGATGTGCAGCTCCGTGACCCTACGCTGCTTTATCCCATCTTCCGCTCAGAAAGCAAGGAAAGGTTTGAACGTTATCTCCGGCAGGATGAGCGCAACGCTCAATTCTACGCTGTTGAAGATCAGAAAACTGAGACGACGGTTTCTGCTGCGAAGAATCCGGCCTATAAGATTGGCGTCATGCTCTATCTGGACGATAAGCCTTACGAAATCATCCGAAAAGATGATTGGAACGTGACGCTGATGGATCGTTCGATCCAGAACCCCTCTCCGCGTTTGGTGAGCTGGGATAACATTGAGCAGCTTCTCCGACAGGACGAGCGGAATGACCACCTGTTCAACCAAGAAACTCCCGAAGCATCCAGGCCGGAGCCCAGGTCTGAAACCGTGGCCTTTTATCCCGGTGAAAAGAATGGCCTGCCCTATGACATCGAGATACGCACCTTGCGGGTGGATGAGCCGGAGCATGAGCTGCCCGCACCGGAGCCGACGCCTGTTCGTGCAGCGGGAAACTTCCGTATCATGGACGATCATTTGGGCGAGGGCGGTCCGAAGGAGAAATTCTGGCGCAATGTGAAAGCCATTGCCACCCTGAAGCAAATCGAGAATGAGAACCGACAAGCCACCCCGGAGGAACAGCATATCCTCTCGCAGTATGTAGGCTGGGGTGGATTGCCCGATGCTTTTGACCCGGAGAAGCCCGCCTGGGCCGCAGAGTATTCCGAGCTGAAAGGGATTTTGACCGACGAGGAATATACCGCTGCCAGAGCGTCTACCCTCAACGCCCACTACACCAGCCCCACGGTCATTCGGGCCATATATGAAGCAGTTGGCAACATGGGCTTTGAGACAGGCAACGTGCTGGAGCCGGCTATGGGCGTGGGCAATTTTTTCGGCTGCCTGCCGGAAGCCATGCAAAACAGCAAGCTCTACGGCGTGGAGCTGGACAGCATCACGGGCCGGATCGCCAAACAGCTATATCCCAAGGCGGACATCACGGTGGCGGGCTTTGAAACTACGGATCGGCGGGATTTCTATGATCTTGCCATAGGCAACGTCCCATTCGGCAATTATCAGGTCAACGATCGCGCTTACAACAAGCTCGGTTTTTCCATTCACGACTATTTCTTCGCAAAGACGCTGGATCAGGTTCGGCCGGGCGGCGTCATCGCCTTTGTTACTTCCCGCTATACCATGGACAAGCAGACGCCCGATGTGCGTAAATACATCGCCCAGCGTGCGGAGCTGCTGGGGGCGATTCGTCTGCCAAACAATGCGTTCAAGGCCAATGCCGGCACGGATGTTGTCTCGGACATTATCTTCCTGCAAAAGCGTGACCGGCCTATCGACATTGAGCCGGACTGGGTGCATCTCGGAGAAAACGAGGACGGCTTTGCCATCAACAGCTATTTTGTCGATCATCCTGAAATGATACTCGGTGTTTCCACGTCTGAAAATACGCAGTACGGACGGCAGGACTTTACCGTTGCGCCCATAGAGGGTGCCGACCTTGCCGCACAGCTACATAAAGCCGTGCAGCAGATCGGCGGTTCTTATCAGGCCGCTGCTTTGCCCGATCTCGGCGAGGAGGAGAACATTCAGGAGACGATCCCGGCAGATCCCAACGTGAAGAATTACAGCTACACCGTTGTGGACGGCGAGGTGTATTTCCGCGAAAACTCCGTCATGGTAAAGCCTGAGCTCAATAACACCGCGAAGGAGCGCGTCAAGGGCCTTGTCGAGCTGCGGGACTGCGTTCACCGGCTCATTGATTTGCAAATGTGGGAATCCGATGCGATCTCCATCCGACAGGAGCAAGCGAAGCTGAACACGCTGTATGACGCCTTCACGCAGAAATACGGTCTTATCAACTCCCGCGGCAACGCCCTGGCGTTCTCCGACGACAGCTCCTATTATCTGCTCTGCTCCCTGGAGGAATTGGATGAGGACGGCAATCTGGAGCGCAAGGCGGATATGTTCACCAAGCGCACCATCAAACAGCACCAGGCCGTCACCAGCGTGGACACCGCCGCCGAAGCCCTTGCCGTATCCATTTCGGAGCGGGCGCGGGTGGATATGGAGTATATGTCGCAGCTATCCGGCAAGGAGCAGGATGAGCTTATCGAAGAATTGACCGGCGTGGTCTTTCTTGATCCGGTCTTGAACGAGTGGCAGACGGCAGATGAATACCTTTCCGGCAACGTCCGAGAAAAGCTGCGGCAAGCGCAGAAAGCCGCCGAGGACAGTCCCGGCTATCTTCCCAACGTGGAAGCGCTGCAAGCGGCGCAGCCAAAGGATTTGGACGCTTCAGAGATCGAAGTGCGGCTCGGCGCGACCTGGATTGACCGGCGCTATATCCAGCAATTCATGTTTGAGCTGCTCGACCCGCCCCCTTATGCACAGCGCAGTCTGGACGTTCACTTCTCCGAGTTTACCGCCGAATGGAATATCAGCGGCAAAAACAATATCCCATACAACAACGTCAACGCCTACATGACCTACGGCACGGACAGGGCAAACGCCTATAAGATACTGGAGGACACGCTGAATCTCCGTGATGTGCGTATCTATGATACTGTCCGGGACCCTGACGGCAAGGAGCGCCGTGTCCTCAATAACAAGGAAACGACCATTGCGCAGCAAAAGCAGCAGGCCATCAAGGACGCCTTTCGGGACTGGATATGGAAGGACCCGGACCGGCGGCGCGATCTGGTGCAGACATACAACGAGCGGTTTAACAGCACGCGCCCGCGGGAATATGATGGCAAGCATCTGACATTTCCGGGTATGAACCCCGAAATTACTCTGAGGGAGCATCAGCTCAACGCCATCGCCCACGATCTGTACGGCGGAAACACTCTGCTGGCGCACGAAGTGGGCGCAGGCAAGACCTTTGAGATGGTAGCGGCTGCTATGGAGAGCAAGCGCCTCGGCCTTTGCCACAAGTCCCTGTTTGCCGTCCCCAATCATCTTACAGAACAATGGGCGTCGGAGTTTTTGCGGTTGTATCCCTCCGCAAACATTCTCGTCGCCACAAAAAAAGACTTTGAAAAGCGGAACCGCAAGAAGTTTTGTGCCCGTATCGCCACCGGAGACTATGACGCCGTTATCATCGGGCACAGCCAGTTTGAAAGGATACCCGTGTCCGTGGAGCGGCAGGAGCGCTTACTGAGTGAGCAGATCTATGAAATCGAGGAGGGATTGACAGAACTCAAAGCCGCCCGTGCGGAGCGATTCTCCATAAAGGAGCTTGAGCGCACGAAAAAGAACCTGGAGGCGAAGCTGGAAAAGCTGCAAAATGCAGACCGAAAGGACGACGTTGTGACCTTTGAACAGCTCGGTGTGGATCGGCTCTATGTGGACGAGGCGCACAGCTTCAAAAACCTCTTTTTATACACGAAGATGCGGAATGTGGCGGGCTTGTCCACGACGGATGCGCAGAAATCCTCGGATATGCTGCTCAAATGCCGCTATATCGACGAGATCACAGGTGGCAGAGGCGTCACCTTCGCTACCGGTACGCCGGTTTCCAACTCCATGACGGAGCTCTATACGATGATGCGCTATCTACAGCACGGTATGCTCAGACGAAACAGCCTGACGCATTTCGACTGCTGGGCGTCGGCCTTTGGCGAGACGACCACCGCCATCGAGCTTGCGCCGGAAGGCACCGGGTACCGGGCGCGGACGCGCTTTGCGAGATTCTTCAATCTGCCGGAGCTGATGAACCTGTTTCGGGAGGCTGCTGACATCAAGACAGCAGACCAACTCAATCTCCCAACGCCGACACCGATCTATCATACCGAAGTGGTGCAGCCCACCGAGCTTCAGAAGGAAATGGTCAAGGAGCTGTCGGAGCGTGCGGCGGAGGTCCATGCCGGGCATGTGAAGCCGAATGAGGACAATATGCTCAAGATTACGTCGGACGGGCGAAAGCTGGGGCTTGACCAGCGTGTTATCAACCCTGATCTGCCGGACGCCCCCAACAGCAAAGTCAATATATGCGTAGATAACATCTATCGCATCTGGGACGAAGGACAGCCGGAAAAACTGACCCAGCTCGTTTTCTGTGATCTCTCCACGCCTCGCGGCAGGACGGCCCAAAGCGGCAGGATTGCCGCCAAGCGCATAGACAACGCGGAGCTTCACGCGCTGGAAACTGCCGTCGATGCGGAGATCGAGCCGGAGGAACCGCCGTTCACTATCTACGACGACATTCGTGAGAAGCTCGTCGCCCGCGGCGTTCCCCGCGAACAGATCGCCTATATCCATGAAGCCAATACCGACGCCAGAAAGAAGGAGCTGTTTTCAAAAGTCCGTAGCGGACAGGTACGCGTCTTAATGGGTAGCACCTTCAAAATGGGCGCGGGCATGAACGTCCAGGACCGGCTTGTGGCGCTTCATGACCTTGACTGCCCGTGGCGGCCCGGTGATCTGGAGCAGCGCAGCGGCAGAATCATCCGACAGGGCAACAAAAACAAGGAAGTACACATCTATCGGTATGTCACGGAGGGAACCTTTGACGCCTACCTCTGGCAGACCGTCGAAAACAAGCAAAAGTTCATCAGCCAGATTATGACCTCAAAATCTCCCGTCCGTTCCTGCGAGGACATTGACGAAGCCGCCCTCTCCTATGCCGAGATCAAGGCGCTGTGCGCCGGTGATGAACGCATCAAGGAGAAAATGGACCTGGACGTGGACGTGGCGCGCCTGCGGCTGATGAAAGCAAACCACCAAAGCCAGCAGTACCGTCTGGAGGACAACATCCTCCGTAACTTCCCGGAGCAGATCGAACAGCACAAAGGCTGCATCGCAGGGCTTGAGGTGGATATTAAGCGGGTCGCCGAGCATCCGCATCCCAAGGACGGATTCGCCGGCATGGAGGTCAAAGGCGATCATCTGATCGACAAAGACAACGCCGGCGCAGCCATTCTGGAAGCGTTCAAGGATGCAAAAGGGCTGGAAGCGGTCCCCATCGGCAGCTACCGGGGATTTGACATGTCCTTGACTGTAGAGGACTTTGGATCAAAGTTCGTATTGACGCTGAAAGGGCAGATGAGCCACCGGGTAGAGCTGGGCAAGGACGCCCGCGGCAATCTGACCCGCATTGACAACGCGCTGGCAGCTATCCCGGATCGCTTGCGTCTGGTGCAGGACAAATTGGAAAACGTGCAAAGGCAGTTATCCATGTCCAAGGCGGAGTTGGGAAAACCGTTTCCACAGGAACAGGAGTTGCAGGAGAAATCCGCTCGGCTTGCGCAGTTGAACGCTGAATTGAACATTGATGACAAGCCCCACACGGAGCGGCTTCCAGATGATGTCGTCGCCAAATCCGCACGTCCTTCTGTGCTGGAAAAGCTGAAAGCGCCCTGTGTATACGGCAGGCAGGAAAAGAAGAAATCGCATGAATTGGAGGTGCTATAAATGGATCATAACGAAACAATCAGCGTCCTTGTTGTAGAGCCCGGCAAGACGCCTTATGAAAAGCAAATCAGCTCCGGTCTGGAATCGCTCCAGCGTGAGGTCGGCGGCTACATCGAGGCCGTGTACCCCTATGAGGAACCTGTCGCGCTGCTCTGTGATGAGGAAGGAAAGCTGAACGGAAAGGAATGGAACCGTGCGCTCCGCGATGATGAGGGGCATATTTATGACGTTGTGGCAGGGACTTTTCTGATCGTCGGCCTTGGGGACGAAAACTTCGACTCCCTCAGTGACGAACACATGGAGAAGTTCAAAGATAGATTTGCTACGCCGGAGATGTTTGTGAGGATCAACGGCCGCATGGCGGTCATTCCCGTGGAGGAAAAGGAAAGCAGCAAAAGCTCCGTGCTGGCAAAACTGAACAAGCCCGCTGTGAGAGAACCCCAAAAGGAGCATGGGTCAAAACTGCATAAGGAGGAAGCGAGATGAAAGATGCTCCTGTCTATGTAAAGAACGCGGAATATGCCCGCGAACATGATGAGCTGCCGCTGTTCCGCGCTTCCAATCAGGCCAATATCGCCTGCAAGAAGGCTCTGGAAAAGGCGATCAACGGGAATTACAGCAATAACCGCCTTGATGTAAAAACGGCTTTTGCGGAGGTTGCGGAACAATTTGGCGTCGAGCGCATGAAGTATGTGCTGGCGTCAACGATCATCCACAAGGATTGGGACGGGAGGATTTCCAACGACAACAAGGCATGGGCAAAGACCGTTCCCATCATTAGAGATAGGGATTTCCTGGGTGGGGACCGCAGCGTTTCCTTTGTGGTGGAACAGGCGCACCCCGGACTGGTAGACTTGTTCGCAACCTTTGCACGGAAGGAGTTTGCACATGAGAAAAAAGCGTCTGTGCTGGATAAGCTGAAAACAGCGGCTGATCTCAAACAGCTAGCCCCCTCAAAACGAGGGGACATGGAGCTGTGATATGGCAAACAGAGAGCGACAGGTCCAGCTCAAGTTTCGGGTGACGCCGGAAGAACGGACGCTGATCGAGCAAAAGATGGCGCAGCTCGGGACCAGGAATAGGGCTGCCTATTTGCGGAAGATGGCCATTGACGGCTATGTGGTCAATCTTGAACTTCCTGAGCTGAAGGAAATGGTATCTCTGCTCCGGCGCTCCAGCAACAATCTGAACCAGATCGCCAAACGAATGAACGAGACAGGGCGTATCTATGATGCTGACATAGGGGATGTACTGGAGAACCAGGAGCGTCTTTGGAAGGCCGCATCCGATATTCTATCTTCTCTCGCCAAGCTGCAATGATGATATACGGGGCGGATCTCGATGTGATCCGCCCCCGTATCGGACCACGGCATCCTTGAAAAAGGTGCGTTCTTCTGATACGCTGAATAAAACGAAAAGAAGGAGGTCAGCATGATGAAGCTGCTGCTGAAAATACTCGCTGCGCCCATAGTCGCTATCTTGGCAATCTTCGTCTGGCTCTGCACCGGTATTCTCTACATCTCCGGTTGGGTGTTCGGCATAGCCGGCATCCTCATGGGGATATGTGCGGTCTATGTGTTTCTGACAAACACTGTCGTGGCCGGCATAATCTTCACGGTGCTGGCTGTTCTCGTCAGTCCCTTCGGCATCCCCATGATCGCCGCCTGGCTGCTGGCAAGGATACAGGGATTGAGATACGCGATTCAGGATCGGGTTTACAGGTAAAAGACGAGGACGGATGCAGTTTACTGGCTGCATCCGTCTTTTGTGTTGCGTATTCTCGGCGAAAGGGGGTGCCCACATATAGCAACAACTTGTATTATGCCGCTGCACACCGGCAAAGGCCGAAAGGTTGGCCGGGCGATCAGCGATATTATAGACTACATCAAAAACCCAGAGAAAACAGACGATGGGCGGCTTATTACATCGTATGAGTGCGACAGTCGCATCGCTGACGCCGAGTTCCTTTTCACCAAAAAGCGGTATGCGGACATTACCGGCAGGCAGCAGGAAAACGATGTGATCGCCTACCACTTTCGCCAGTCGTTTCGCCCAAGCGAGGTCACACCGGAGGAGGCAAACCAGATCGGTGTAGAGTTTGCCCAGCGATTTCTAAAAGGGCGGCACGCTTTTATCGTCTGTACGCATGTTGACAAAGCTCATACGCACAATCATATCATTTGGAATTCAACCACGCTGGATTGCTCCCGGAAGTTCCGTAACTTTTGGGGTAGCACAAAAGCGATGCGAAATCTCAGCGATACCATCTGCATTGAGCATCAGCTTTCCGTGGTTGAGAATCCGCAGCGCTATGGAAAAAGCTATAATAAGTGGCTGGGCGACAAAGCGAAACCGTCTCAACGCGAGCTGCTCCGCGCTGCCATAGATACCGCTTTGAAAAAGCATCCTGATACCATCGACAAGCTATGGACCTTGCTTCAGGAAGCCGGATGCGAGGTTAAGCGCCGGGGAAAAACGATCTCCCTCCAAGCGCCAAATCATAAAGCTCCGGCCCGGCTCAGTTCGCTCGGAGAAGGGTATTCAGAGAGCGATCTTTTAGCGATCCTATCTGGCAAGAAGGTACATACTCCCCGAAAGAAAGCGGCTGTGCTTCAGCCCACGAAGCCGAGCCTGCTGATCGACATTCAGGCGAAGCTCGATGCAGGCAAAGGCGCAGGCTATGAACAATGGGCTAAGGTATTCAATATCAAGCAGATCGCACAAACGATGAATTTCCTGCGTGAAAACAGCAGCATGGATTATACCGAACTTGTGCGACAGACCGACGCGGCCACAGCCCGATACAACGCTTTTTCTGCTCAGATCAAGGCGGCAGAAACGCGCATGGCGGAGATCGCCGTGCTCAAAACGCAGGTAATTAACTATGCCAAAACACGAAAAGTTTTTGATGGATATAAGGCGTCTCGGTATTCAAAAAAGTACCTGGCAGAGCATGAGGCGGATATTATTCTCCACCGCGCCGCCAAAAAAACCTTTAACGATATGCAGCTAAAAAAGCTGCCAACCGTAAAGAGCCTTCAATCCGAATACGCGGCCCTGCTTTCTGAGAAGAAAGCGGCTTATAGCGAATACCGGCAGGCACGCGATGAGATGAAAAAGCTACTGATCTATCGTGCCAACGCAGAGAAAATACTCGGCAAAGACGCTTGTGCAGCCGAGAAAGAGCAAGAGCATGGACAGCGTTAAGCTGATCCTGCTCCAGAAGCATCCGAAGGATGCGCCGCCGCACAGCATGTGCGTGAAAAGGGGCTTGGGGGCGCTGCCCTCAACAAGCAAATGAAAGCTCCCGCGATGCGGGGGCTTTCATTTTTTCGCCTCGTGGGTCCCATGAGGCATTGCTTGCTAATTAGTATATAATCAAAAAATTCATTTTGGGACTTGTTTTCTGTAAAAAGCTGTGGTATAATTATGTTGCAGAATTTACATCTGCAATTTTATAGAGAGGAGGTAACATCATGTATCGTAGTCAAGCTCCAATGGGTGACTTTGTTGAAATGCGGCATTGGTGCGGCTCCCGATTATGGCGATGTCGAATCAAACGTGTTTCCTGATGCGCATAAGTCATGCTATTGAAAGCTGGCTTATGCGCATTTGTTTTTGTGACAATCTCCTACAAAACTACATCATGACAAAAAGAAAGGAAGATTAATTATGAACAGCGCGACGATTGCTCTAACAAGCGAGCAGAAGGCGATTATCGCCGAGAAAATGGGTTTGGTAAGTGATGAGCTTATCTTGTCTTCTCTTTCAAGCACGCAGGATGTTGCTCAGATTGAAGACTTGGGGGAAAACTTGTTCTTAGCAGCAAGCAAGACATTCACTACCAGCTAGCAGGTTAAAGCGGGGCTATTGGGTTGTTGCTTTAATCGTTATTGAAGTATATGAATTCAATAGCCCCGCAAGTATTAAAGGGGGGGATTAAACTTATTTATTTAGCCATGAGGTGAGAATATGAAAAAAATAGCATTATTAAATCCTCCATTCAGAGAGGCTAAGCATAGAATAAAGGATGCATATCCATTAGGACTAGGATATATAAAAGCATTCTGTAAAAGTAAAGGAATTCGATGTGAGTTATATGATTTTTCTTGCTCGCCTCTTAGTGATCCCGCCTTAGTAGAAAAGTATCGTTTATCCGATTATGATGTGATCGGGGTTTCAAGTTACTCATTATTTTTTAATGATACAGTCCGTTTGATTAATCTGCTAAAGAATAATCAAAACATTATTATTGTCGGCGGTCATCATGCAACGTTGTGTGGCACAAAGATATTACAAGACTTTCCAGCTATAGACTTTTGCTTAAAAGGCTTTGGTGAAAAGAGTTTTTATGAATTAGTAAGCAGTTTAGACACAGAAAATGTTTATTCGGTTCCTGGGCTATGCTATAGAAAAGATGGGAAGTTCATAGATAACCCGGTGAATTATAATGAAATCGATATTGATGAATTCCCCTCCCCGGATCGTAATGACATTATTGTTGATGCAGCTAATTATGAATTTGATGTTACAAAGAAAGTTTTCCATATATCGACAAGTAGAGGGTGTCCATATCATTGCACGTATTGTGTAAACTGTAAAAACAATTATTGGTTTGCTCGAAGTGAGGCAAGTGTTCTAGAAGAGCTAAATCAGGAGTTCCGTGGCAAAGAATATAAGTATATAAATTTTGTCGATTGCAACTTTTATGTGAACCCCTCTCGTGCAGAAAGTCTCATTGCAAGAATTCGTGATGAGTATCCTGGTGTAAAATTCTCATTTCAAACAAGAAGCGATCAAGTCGCGCATAATAAAGGCCGACTTGAAAAACTTCTCTCTGCTGGCGATTGTAGTATTACGCTTGGGATTGAATCTAATAGCGCACAAGTGCTTAAAAGATACAGGAAGGAAACTACTCCCGAAATCAACCAAGATGCAATAAGTTTTTTAAGGCAAACGCAGAGCCAGACCCTTGTTTATATGATAATGTTTGAAGCCTTAGAATCACTCGATGATATACGTGCGTCCTTTGATTTTTTAAAGAATAATGATTTACTAGATTACGCGACTGTAGGTAATATTTATCAGACACTTGTCCCCTTTTATGGCTCACACTACTATGATGATTTTCATGACTACTATATAGGCTCTATTCATGAGAGGACAAAACCTATATTCGTAGATAATAAAGTGCAAAAGCTATATGATGCCGTTTGTGAATTTAGGAACCTATATGAAGATAAAATCTCAGAGGCTGTTTATATATTAAGTAGCACAAAGAGAACAAAAGACGAGAATGAAAAACTGCTATTCCTCGTAAAGATTCAGTATATTATCTTTGAATACTTGCTAGTATTATGCGAAAACTTTGGAATTTGCGATTTATATCTGATAGAAGAAACAGGTTTTAAAAAGAGACTGGATGAAATATTAGAACAGGTAGGAGGGAAAACTTCGTCATGAAAAAAATGATGTTTATTAGACCACCATTCAAAGGCATGGGAAGATATGTCCCACCTCATTTGGGAATCGCATCTCTATACAATTATTTGCATGACAAATTTGATTGGATTGAATTCTCTTTTGTTGATGCTTTGGCAGACGCTTTAGATGAGGAACAGATTATTAAAGCCATAAATTGTTCTCGCCCTGATATAATTGCTATTACGATTAAGACCATGCAGGCAAGACAAGCAAAAGAAATAATAGAAAGGGTGAAAGGGATCTACAATCCGTTGGTGATTTGCGGAGGAAACCATGTATCTGTTTCTCCACAGGAGTTTGTGCGATGTGGTGCCGATTATGCCGTTGTTGGAGAAGGAGAAGAGGCGATAGAGAAAATTATACTGTATGAGTTTTGCAACTCAGAGGAACCTTTGGATGAGTGTATAAACATATGCACAAAAAACTCTGTGGAAAGAAATATCTTTGAACCCAAAGTGTGTATTAACGGAAGTAATATTCCCGCGCCAGACTGGTCTATTTTTGATTTATCAAAATATAACGAGAATATTCATTTAAATAAAAGCAGGCCGGCGTTACCTGTTATGGCATCAAGGGGGTGCCCATTCAAATGCGACTTTTGTTCTACCCATCTTACATGGACAACAAAAGTCAGATATAGGAATCCTATAGATGTGTTCAATGAAATTAAAAACAATCAAATCAAGTGGGGAATCTCTGATTATCATTTTTACGATGATAATTTACTGATTAATCCAGAATGGGTTGACCAGTTTACAGAATTGATCATTTCAACTGGTTTAAATGTAAATTGGATTTGTCTATCACGCCCAGAAATAATACTAAAACATAAGGAATTACTTCCCAAAATGAAGAAAGCCGGATGTAAAGGATTTGAGCTTGGGTTTGAAACGGACGATGACGGCCTATATTTAACGATGAATAAAAAGAATGTAAAAAGCACTTTTAGAAAAGCTTATGAATACCTTTGCGGTGTTGATTTCGAGATGATTGAGTTTTTAGTAATGTCTTTCTATGTGGGTGAGACATTGCAATCTCTTTATCGAACAAATGAGGTGTTACGCCAATATAAAAAACAAAAGGCTTTGTTTGTCTCATCAAGATACTTTGCAACGCCATTCAAGGGAACACCGTATTACAATATTGCCATGGAAAGTGGTATTGATTTATATCCTGGAGATGAGTATAGATATGCGGTTTTTCTGAATTATATGCCAAAGAGCTTTTTGGAAAGTGAGATGAAGGACTATACCATAAGTGCACGAGGATTAAGACTCCAATTTGATTTTTTTGGGATTGAGAACCTCATGTATTCAAATGCAATTGAAAGAATTATGCAGTATGTTCCACTCGAGCAATTTGCACAATTATTTAATGACTTATCAAGTGAAGGAAAAAAGGTTGCGGATCTATGTTCACACATTCATTCTCTTGTTCCGGATATCGATGTATTACCCGTTTATGAGTATGTAGGAAGGCTCATAGAGTTTTGTGCTTCTAGCGGAATAATGAAAAAGCAGATAATAGGAGAATGCCTAAATGAAGATTCTTCATTGTAATATGAATAGCCTTCCCCCCTATCATCAGTCTGGTGCTGAGATAACTATTGATGAGTTCTTGGAGGAGTTGTTTGATAAAGGCCATATAGTTTATAGCATTAACAGCAATGAGAGTACGTTACTTCGTATGCAAAAATATGATAAGGTGCGTAAAAATGGATTGACAATTATTAACGATCCGTTCTGTAAGGTGTTCTTTAATTCAAAAGACAATTTTGAGGAGAGAGCTCTTAAGTTGATTCGCGAGATCAGTCCAGATCTGATTATTTCTCAACTAAATTTTCTACGACCATTAGCAAAATACTGCGCATTAGAGAACAAGCCATTATTGTATTTGATTCACGGCGTTCATTCTTCAGGTCTTAACTCCGATACTGATATTGAATGCTTGAGGAGTCCGGCAGTGAAAGGTATTGTGTGCATGTCACAGTTTCTTCTGGATTCGATACATCCATCATTGAAGTTTAAAGCTAAAGTGATATATCCGCGTATCCCCAGCAAAAGGTTTAAGACTCAGAGCTTATGCCGCAGGAATATATTGTTTTTTAATCCGATTAAATCTAAAGGAATCGATATTGTCCTACAACTGTCTAAAGAATTCCAGAACGAGAAATTCGTTATAAGAGAAACATGGGGAAATGTTTTGCCGTGTACCAGAAAGGGAATAAATGTTGAACACAGTATTACGTTTGAGAAAACTGAAAATGTGTTTTCGAAGATTTATTCCAACTGCAAATTACTCCTGATGCCATCACAAGAAGCAGAGGGCCTTGGTCGTGGAATCATTGAAGCAGGTCTTAATTCTATACCAGTTTTAGCTAGCAATAATGGTGGCATACCTGAAGCAGCAAGAAGCAATGATTTTTTGATTAACGATTATTCGAACTATATTATTTGGAGAGAGGCACTTAAAAAAACGCTTACTCCGTCAATTTATGCTATAAATTGCCAAAGAGCATTTGAAAATGCGATGGCGTACAAGCAACGATATTTAAAAAACACTTTTTCTGAGTATATTGATACGTTTCTTGGACGAGAAGAAAAGCTCCAAAACTCGGAAAATTAATCAGGAGAAAAGCATGTACAAGAGGTTATTAAAAAACAAATCTTTTTTAGGGTACTGGGGATCAACAACCCTTATGCGCCTCGCTTCAAACATATTGCAATTTGCACTAGCGATTTATGTGTTAGATTTAACTGGATCAGCGTTGGTTTTTTCTACTGTCCTTTCGGTGATTATTTTTCCAAGAATCATTGGAACACCGATAGCTGGTTATTTAGCCGATTATAAGGAATGCTTACGCATCTTAAAGTTAGGAGCGCTTGGGCTTGTAACTTTGATGTTAAGCTTCTTTTTAATACATACACTTATATGCCCACTCAATGTTCCACTTATTTATATATTGGTTATTTGTCTTGAACTCTGCGAAACGCTTATTTCTGCATCAGATGCGAAAGCAATTGTCTGTGTTATAGATGAGGATCAGATTTCAGCCGCGAGCAAGCTCTCTTCGTTGGATGATGGGATAGTTGAGATACTATCGCCAGTTATAGCGGGATTTGCTTATGGATTATTCGGTCTACATGCTATATTGATAGTAACTTTGATTACCGAGTTAGGGGCTTTTTTATTGACGTTGCTATTGCGAGGCAGGACAAATAGTAGGACAAAAGTTCCTGATGAAATGAACAAACATCCCATGTTCCGAGGAACTATGGCTTCTTATAAAGAAGCAATTTCTTCTTTACGGGAATACAATTATGTACTTGGGCTTGTGCTATTTGCTCCTCTTTTTAACTTTTTTGTTAGTCCACTTTTTTCTGTTACTGTTCCTCACTTTATTCGTATTACTATGAAGTCGAGTATTGAGATATATACAGCATATAATTTTGCGCTTGGAATTGCGGGAATAATAGCTCCATTTATTGCAATGTGGTTAATAAAGGATCAAGCCGAGCATAACGCTAATCTGAAAGGAACACTTTCTTGTGCATCCTTAATGCTTATACTGTCGTTTACAACAAAACACTTACCAAGTGTGTATTCGGGATTATTACTATACATTGTTGCTGGAGCAATGATGTTGTCCGTAATTATTATTACTATTATGAGTATAGCTACAACAGTTACAATCAAAAGAAGAATACCAGAACAAGTGCTAGGGAGAATTACTTCTATTATTCAACTTTGCGCAATTGTTTCAACACCCTTAGGACAATTACTATATGGTTATTTTGCGGATCGTTTTTCGATTTTTATTTCATTTGCATGCTCATCTGTAGGCCTTTTTGTAACCTATATGATAATGAAGAAAACATATCAAAAACTAGAGGAGAAAAAGAAATAAGAATGGATATTGAAACTGCGTACAAGATTTATAGTGGTTCCAACTCACTTCCAAACAATGTTGGTAGAATAACTTGTGTCCAAAGAAATCGCATTTCTTTGGAAAGTAGTGGAGGATGCTCTTTTGCTTCTTTCTCTAAAAAGGTAGTAAGAGATGTGCTTCCAGCCGTTGGAGATTGGTGCAAATTTGAAAATAATAATGGAGTATTAATCAACGAAGTGCTGCCACGGAAAAACTCTTTATCGAGAAAAGTATCTGGGAATCAAATGAGAGAACAGATTATTGCAACAAACATCGATCTTGTTTGCGTTTGCTTATCAATGCGCGAAAGCATACGGTTAAGTGTTGTTAATAGGTTTTTGTTTGGATTTTCAGGCAATTTTCGTCAAATGCTGTTATTAACGCAATCAGATTTATGCAAGGATACAGCCGACGAAGTTGTACGAATAAAAAAGAATCTTCCAGGAGTTATAGTTCAAGATGTTTGCGCCAAAAAGGATGATTTATCAATTTTAAGTAGTTTTCTTGGATGTGGTGAAACAATGGCTTTAGTTGGTCCCTCGGGAGTTGGAAAATCTACAATAGTTAATTCGCTTCTGGGCTATGATAAACAGCTAACATCATCCTATAGCGTGAAATCAAATAGGGGCCGCCATACAACAACATCCAGAACATTGCACTATTGTTCAAAAATACATGCGTGGGTAATTGACACACCCGGCATTAGAGAGCTTGCTTTATGGAATGTTGAGACAACACCGGGATTGTTTCAGCACATCTACGAGTTGGCTAAAGAATGCCGCTTTTCTAATTGTACACACACAATAGAACCTGGATGTAGAATAAGAAAAGCGCTTGAGGATGATGAAATCATGCAATCTGAATATGATGAGTTTCTTAAGCTCGAAAGTGAGCGGCAGATGATTAGATCAACAAAACGAATATACTTGCGCAAATAGTAGTGGATATCTTTGGAGAGATCAGGCGGAACGATAAAAAAATAGAGTGCTTATGGAGGTCAAAATGGCAGGAATAGTATTCTTCTCTCCCCACCCGGATGATGTTGAATTTGTCCTGGGAGGAACTGTTCTTTTACATTGTAATCGATATCCTACAGAAATTGTAGTGATGACTGATGGAGGCGCCGCTGCAAATGGAACAAAGGAAATTAGACGACTTGAATCCGACATGGTTGCTTCCGTAAACCCAAACATTCATTATACACATTTAGGTTTTGCTGATATGAGTATCAGTAGCTATAACGAGGATCAACTTTTTTCAATTATAAGTGTAATACGGAAGTTTAAACCAAGCATAATTGTTCTTCCATCTTCAAATGATCTTCACCCAGATCATATTCAAACCTCCTTGCTTGTAAAAAAAAGCGTCGAGATGGCTGCAAGCTCTTTCTGTGTAGATAGATATGGTTCGCCATATAACTGCAAATATCTTTTGAGTTACCGTTTCCCTGGGAAAACTACTCCAACTGATGACTGTTGGGCTAAAATATATTTAGATGTTTCAGGAGTGTACGAAGAGAAGAAGAAACTAATCAAAACATATAAAAGTCAGATTCTCATGACAGAAGGAGCTACGGTGACGGATGTTAATAGAGATTTGCTTTCAATAATAGAATCGACGGATCGTATAAATGGTAACAAGATAGGAGTGTGTTATGCTGAAGAACTTTGTTTGGTCAAGGGGAGCCTTGGATCTAACAATTTATTCAAATTATTCTATTAGGAGACAATATGGATATTATTTTTGTAAATACAATGTACTTTCAGGAATTACATACAACAGACCTTGGTTCAATAATTCTTCAAAACAGATTAGATAGGAATATTGAATCACTTATCGTTAATTTTGATAGACTTCTTCGTGAGGGTGAGCTGAGACTGCCCGATAGTTGCGATGACATATGGGATACGTATGCAAATTACATAGCGAGGTTTAAGCCCAAGATTGTCCAATTTTATACGGTTTGCTTAACATACCCTTTTTCCATTCTGGTAGCGAAACGCCTAAAAAAAATAAATAAAGATGTAATTATTATCTTTGGAGGACCTCAAGTGTCCGCTGCTCCATATGATAACATAGAAAAATATGATTTTATCGATGTTATTGGAATAGGAGAAGGAGAACCATACTTTAATTCCTTAATAAAAGCATTGCTTGCTTCTAATGACATTTCAAAAATACCGGGCATTGCTTATAGAAACAATCTCGGCGAGATAATAATCAACAAGAAAACAGCGGACTTTGATTTCACAAAAGACTATTCTGCTGACTATATGCATTATGATTATGGTCGAGAGTTTAGCTATTTTTATTCACAATCAACAAAAGACGACTATTCGATAGATTTACAAATTGAAACTGGAAGAGGATGCCCGTTTAATTGTACTTTTTGCTCAACAAGCATTTTTTGGGAACGAAAATGCAGGCTAAAGGAACAGACAGTTTTGGTTGAAGAAATAAATGAACTTCAAAGAAAGTATGGTTTTGAATACTATTCGCTTGACCACGATATGTTTACTACAAACCGAAAATACATTGTTGATTTTTGCGATCTGATTACTAGGCAAGAATGCAAATGGAAATGGAAGTGCTCGTCTAGGATAGACACTCTAGACTTAGACTTGATTAAACGAATGAAAAAAGCTAATTGTTATGGCATATACGTTGGTATTGAAACGGGCTCTCAATCCATGCAGTATATCTTGAGAAAGAACTTAAATGTCTCAGGGTTAATAGGCAAGATTAAGAGCATAATAGATGAGGGCATTGAGTTAACAACTTCGTTCATCTATGGCTTCTATGATGAAACAGAAAAAGATTTTTTAGAGACGATTAGCTTAATTGAACATTGCTTCATTATGAATGTCAATACAATACAGCTTCATAAGTTCTTTCCCCTAACTAATACGATTGAAGGGGAAAAAGTTAAAGGGATGTTGGCTTTAGATCTAAAAAAATGTGATTTATCGATTGCATTTAACTATCATGTTTTAACAAACGAAGTGGTTGATTTGCTTCGAGAAGATCCGGATAACTTTTCATGTTTCTACGATTTTGCTACAGAAGTACGGAAAAAGTATAGCCGAATGGATTTCCTCGTATCGTGTTTTTCAGGGCTTTACTTTGTCTTCTCTAGGACCATTAATTACTTGATAATAAACCATGGTCTACAAGAAATATATCTATCGTGCGAAAGAATAATCTCTCATTATGCGAATGAGCTGCAATCTCGCTCAATCTTAGATTCATTCTACAGGAAGAATGAATTAAATCTTTTTCACGGCACAATGAATGAAATTGCTAATTTTTATCTATGTGGTTGTGAGAAAGGAAATCTTTATTTGCAAGAACTAAACAGGTTTGATGAGAATGTATATTTATATATGACCTATGGTTTTGAGACGGAAATGGTTTTCAAGCTCCAATGTAATGTTTTTGATAAGGTTTGGAATGTAATTCCAACTTATTACAAAATATATAGGATGAATGGTAAATTGTGCGTTGAGAGACTCACTAAGAAGCAATCTGATGGGAATGATGTGAGTCAGTAAGCAAGTCAGAAAACGCATATTTTTCGATAAATAAGTATATGCGTCTTACGTGTTAAGTGTGAAATGAACGCCATACTAATTTGTCCGATTTTATAATAACAGCACAACGCGGCCGGGCAAATCTGCCTGACCGCGTTAGTTCTTTTCCTGTAATGCTTCAGCTTGCTGGCATAGAGCAATATACTTCTGGATTTCAGATTCGCTCTTCCCTGCAAAGAAATCTATAACGCTCTTTGAAACATTGCTCGTGGACATGTTCTGAAAAACGATGGCGTCTAAGCTGACATTGAGCTCTTGCGCCAACAGCATAACAGTTTCAAACTTCGGGCTGCTTCTACACCGCTCTATTTCAATGATTGTACGGACGCTCATATTCAATCGCTCCGCTAAAGCGCGCTGTGTCAGCCCACGTTTGATTCTTGCGCTTCGCAGAGCTGATGCAAACAAGTCCAGCAAGTTGTTCATTACGCATCACCTCAATAATATTATATGGTGTGCTTGAGATCATATAAACCACCATATAAATCATGCCAAGTGATGTGAAGATCATTTCCGAAAAGGAGATGACCACTATGATGAGAAGGAGGACTCCGTAGAAGAATCTTCTTCGGAAGATTCCAGAATCAAAAGGAATACTTTAGAGATTGGACTGGAAACAGCCCTCGCGTTATGAGTTGCGCTCATGAAAGTGAGTTGCAGCTCTCTTTTTATGCGTTCTGCCACACCTTTCTTTCGCGCGATAGTAAAAAGGAGCTCATTTGCCTAGGCGATTGTTTACGACCGATTCAACAGCGGTGTAGATCGCCGCCCTCCGGTTTCGATTCTCCACGCCAAAAATCGAAATCGGAGGTAAACAATGAAGATAATCAATTTGCGGGAATACTATCCCTTTTACAGTACGGACGTGTTTCTGGAGGTTTCAGATGAGGTTGCTTCGTTTCTGGAGGATGAGAAGCGGCGTCAGATCAACTATAAGCAGTACATCCGAGACAATAGAGCCTTTTACTCGCTCGACTGTGGCGATGGAATTGAGGCAGAAGTTATCTGCAAGCCGGAACAGCCGGATGAGGCCATGGAACGCAGAGAACGTGAGGACCTGCTTGAAACGGCGTTAGCATCGTTGCCGGAAATCCAGCGCAGACGGCTGTATGCTCACGTGGTGCTTCAAAAAAGCAAGCGCGAGATTGCAGAAAGCGAGAATGTCAGTAGCGCCTCTGTTGGTGAAAGCATTAGGAGAGGAATTGCGAACCTCAAAAAAATTCTAAAAGAATTTTTCTGAGGAGCCCTTACTTTTGGTCGATTTTTCTTTAGGTATATGAGAGGACCTTTTTCTCGACCAGCACCTTGACAATTTCATATACACCGTTATGAGCACAGACCCCGTGCGGCAAAACTGCCAAGCGAGTTAAGGTGCGCCGCCATGACGACAGCCTGCCCCTCCTACGGGGCGGGCAGGCTGTCCGAGCGATCTACGCAGCCTTACACCTGATGCACCAGGCAACATCAGACGCGATGACAGCACGGGCGAACGCAACTCCAGCTACGGCCTCCCACTGACTTGAGGGGGAATACGGTGCTGTTCGTCAGCCTTACAAGCAACGGCAGCGTGGTATTGGGACAGCCTTGCCAAAGGCGGCTTATAACGGTCCCTGGGGCGTTATCACGCTTCATGCCGGGGGATGTGATAAATACGGCAAGAAGTAAATCCACCCTACTAAAACATGCTGGCAGCCGCATCAGAGCATCATATAGCAATATGACGGCGCTTCATGGTGCGGCTGTTCAGCTTTAAGGAGATACACGATAATGAGAAGTTCTATTATTCCAATCCCGAAACCTGAGAATGAGGATGCAGAGAAACACTCACAGCATCTCACTATTGATGATTGCAGCGTCAAACTGAACTTCCTCTCCGAAGCGCCAGATAACCACTCAAACAGTATTCTTGATACGATCAGGGGTATTTTGCTTGCACCTGCCTTGCCTAAATAGATCTGCGACATGTTTGCATAAGCAGACGTGCCATGTGATAATGATGATGTACTTGCACCTTGACAAATGAATATGGCAGAAAAAGCGAGCCATATACATCATCTTTCAGACAATCAACGACAAGAAAAGAGGTATGTATATGGAAATAATAAACACCAACGTTCTTCATGACCGTGTGTATGCCCTATACAGGGTATCTTCACTTGGCCAGGTTGAGAAAGACGACATTCCCATGCAGAAACAGTATTGCCGGGAATTTGCTGCGAGGCAGGGCTGGACAATCGTTCGTGAGTTCTCTGAGAAGGGTGTTTCCGGCTTTAAGGTATCGGCCAAAGATCGTGATGCCATTCAGGAAATACAGCGCGAAGCGGCTCTTGGAAAATTCGACATCCTGCTGGTTTTCATGTTTGACCGCCTTGGACGCCGTGATGATGAAACTCCCTTTGTTGTTGAGTGGTTTGTCAGAAATGGCATTGAAGTATGGAGCGCGATGGAGGGTCAGCAGCGATTCGATTCTCACGTCGATAAGCTGATGAACTACATTCGCTATTGGCAAGCCTCCGGGGAAAGTCTGAAAACCTCGATCCGCACAAAGACCCGTCTGGGCCAGCTCACAGAGGAAGGCCACTATACCGGAGGGACGGTGCCCTTTGGCTATCGTGCGGTCGATAAAGGCCGCGTAAACAAGAGAAACCGTACTGTTTTGGATTTGGAGATTGATGAGGACGAAGCCGAGATTGTAAGGCTTATCTTTCAGAAATATGTCACAGAAGGCTACGGCGCGCTCCGTATCAGTCGGTATCTGCACGAACAGGGTATCAAGCATAGGGATGGGAGAAACTTCCCGAACACCAGCTTAAACCGAATCATTAAGAACGTCATATACACTGGCATCCTCAAAAATGGAGAGAGCCAGTCAGAGTACATTGACGAACTAAAGATCATAGATGCAGCAACCTTCTCACGAGCTCAGGAGATCATGAGGCAAAGGACGCAGCCGCGCAGCGAGGTTCCATTAAACAGCAAAGGAAAATCTTTGCTTGTTGGCAATATTTATTGCGCCCACTGCGGAAATCGCTTGACACTAACAACAAGCGGCAAGCGAGTCGTGCGAGAGGATGGCACGGTAAAATATGAGCCGAGAATCCGCTATCAATGCCACTATAATGTCCGGCACCCTGGCGAATGCGATGGACAATCTGGCTATGGGATTGCAAAGCTGGATGGAATTGTTGACAAGGCGATCCGCATGAAATTCGCCCAGATCACAGCGGCAAAAGAATCCGAGATTCTTGCAGACCAGCATAAAAGAGAAATTGAGCTGGCACGGATCAAGTTCGAGCAAGCGAAAGATCGGCTTGTGGAAAAAGAGAGGGAGCTTGAAGATTACAAGGGCGAAACCTTGAAAGTCATTCGCGGTGAAAGCAAGTTGAATAGTGACCTGCTGAACTCCCTTGTTTCCGAAACGGAGGAAGCTATCCTGCAATTCAAGGAAGCTGTATCCATGGCAGAAAAGGAATATTCAGCTTTATTGGAATCCGCAGACAGCCTTCGCAAAGAATATGACCGTTTGCTTAGCTGGGCTGATCTCTATGACAGTTGCTCCTTTGAAGCAAAAAAGATGATCGTCTCTCAGCTCATCAAGGCCGTCAGGGTAGGCCGTGATTATAACATTGAGATTGATTTCAATGTCACTTTTGCAGCCTTTCAAGACTGTTGTATACAGGACGGACAAACCAACACATTACAGCCCCTTCAATCCTGTTCGGCATAGAAAAATCGGGACAATCCATCCTAAAATGGATTGTCCCGATGCTGGTGGACCCGAAGGGGATCGAACCCTCGACCTCCGCGTTGCGAACGCGGCGCTCATCCCAGCTGAGCTACGGGCCCCTATATTAAATTGCGAATCGGGCGGTAGCCAGTTGGTTCACAAACAATAAGCTAAAACTGTACCGCTTGCGCTCCCAGCTGAGCTAC
>Ga0208297_1001298_pt1 | contig 25925 bp, 24 predicted proteins | sample LMS_cellobiose_e_FD_187367 | JGI IMG/M metagenome (GOLD analysis project Ga0208297, IMG submission 187367) | Rumen-fistulated moose microbial communities from Alaska, USA - LMS_cellobiose_enrichment (SPAdes) (version 2) | ecosystem: Host-associated > Mammals > Digestive system > Stomach > Rumen... | reverse complement strand
GTAAACCTAAAAACAAATCTCCTTGGTTTGGTTATAACAAAATGTTCTATTCCAGAAGAAATAGGGATGACATTTCTGCTGCTCAGTTATCCAGGTAAAGGGGTGACATTTTCGCTGACTATTGACATAAGTTATTGTAAGTTATGATACAAAAGTCAAACAATATAGGAAGCAAAAAGAACGTCCCTTTGCTTACCTAGGAAGCAAAAAGAACGTCCCTTTGCTTACCCGCTCTATTTCCAAATCGTTCCCTTAGGTATTATTTTCATAAGGCAGATCTCGTCGCCCACCTTGATACTTTTCAGTAACTCCACATCGACTTCACAGCCAAAGGCTTCCTCGAAAAGTACCTTGCTGTAGCCTGTGGTGCATTGACACCATGTGTACGAGTCCAATTTATCCACCTTAGCCAGCATCGGGCAGGGGCAATACTGGAACTGCAGATAGAGTTCCCCATCAGTGCAAAACAGACCCGCTTCATTGGCCTTTTCCAGGCTACCAAATTCCTCTAAACTGGAGGACGCTGCCATCAACTCCTTCACCAGGGCCAGTTTTTCATCCATGCCGTATCCGCATTGACAGTTCATTCTAATCTGCTTGACAGCAGAGGGATCAAAGCAATTCTCCAGTTTGAGCATGGTCGATTTAACCCAGACCTCATCATCTTCGTGATGTTCTCCATAGACGATTTGGGATGCGATTTCCTCACTGCTCGCTGATTTTATTGCTTTAAACAGAACCTGCTCCTGAATTTTTCTAATCTCAAACATTGCAAAACCTCATTTCTACTATTTATTCAACCTCAAGCAAAAAACCCATGAAAAAAGCACACCAGGATAGTGTGCTGTTGCAATCAGGCATTTTGCACAACTCATCCAACCAATCGCTCGTTTATTCAAATGCAAACCAAATTAAGGCTATACTAGGCAAGCCCTAACTGCAGTTATTGGGTTGCACTTGAAAACTAGCAGAAGATTGGATCAAGCACGTGTCAATGTCCTTTCAGTATTAAGATGAGTTAATACTAACATATCCAGCCATTTCAATAAAGCTGCTTCAGCAAGAAGGAAGCAAAAAGAACGTCCCCTTGCTTCCCTCAATCAAAGTATTCTGCAATCTTATTCCGGGCCTGGGCTCTTTCCCAGGTGTCTGTATGCCCTCCTGCCAATTCGTTGGCTCGCTGCTGCTGGGTAAGCAGGTATTCCTTGAGCTCATCCTGTAAAACGTTATCACCGGTTTGTTCATATACCATCAGGGCTGCATCCACCCCGGCCGGTCCGGACCGGTACAGGATTTCTACATCGAAATTTTCCAGGGTTCCGGCCAGGTAACGGTCTGCATTATAGCGGGTCACCAGGCTGTCCGGATTAGCCAGGCACAGCAGGCAGAACATTACTATCCCGGTTCCAACCGCCAGGCGGGTTATGGAGAAGGACCATTTTTGCAGGGCAATTATTCCTCCGCAGACGATGGCCATGAAGATCATAAAGACACAGGGCAACAGCCGGCGCATAGTTAGTCCGTAGGTTTCAATATACAGGGCCATCTTACTCAATGCGGTAGCAATAAGAACCAGGGTGACCAGAGCCAGCAATGAGTTGAGTATCTTTAATGCCACGCTATTCCTGCTGGGCTGCTGGCTCATAACATTACATATTGTCAGTACCACCAGGTTTATTGCTGCTATGGAACACAGTTCGAAAAAGCCGCGGCGGGCATATTCCGAGTAAACCAGCCACCCTTCCGGCAGTTGCCCAGTAAATGCTGAGAAGAAATAAGGCACCTGACTGCCGATGAATATTATATATAATAGGCAGAGAAAGCCCAGAAGAATGTAAATGGTGAGCATGGGGAGTATCCGCCAGGCAGAAACCATCTGCTCCGTATTCTCGATATTAAACCGGTCAGTACCTCTTTTATGGGCACTTCCAGCTACCAGGCCAAACATATAGGCAGCAATGGGAATAGCCAAAAGGGCATGCCATAATACTTCCCAAAATTCTTCCCCAATCCCGCGAAAGCCTGCCATTATGCGGTCCACTATTTTGGCAAAACCTCCGCTGTCCGCCTGCATCAACAGGGGAAAAACCATGACTGCTACAATAAACGCCAAAAATAAGCCCAAGAGTATGGAAAAAAGGTGCCTTCCCCGCCGAGGTTTGTTAACCCCCAGCAGAGCCAGGCTTTTATACTGGCAGCCAAAATTGCCAAAAGGAATTACCAACAGGGCATTATAGCCGTCCAGGACAAAGACATTGCTGGTTTTAACCATGATAAGCAGTCCGGTGGCAGACAGAATCCAGTATAAGGCACTCCCAAATAATATTAGACCGTGCAGGGGCGCCAGGCCGTTGTTGCTCCACAGACCAAAGCTCAGGCCAAGCAGCACCACCACCGCCAGCCAGAACCATCCATACTTGTCAATGTGCACTCCTTTTTTCAGCAGGTACAAGGTTACTGAGCCGCAGAATGCCAGGGTAAACACAGTGACCCCCCAGCCCTGCCAGGAGAACAGTACCCAACGAGCAAAGAAGAAGCCTAGTACAAAGGCAAACAGGGCAAAATAGCTGTCCAGTCGGTCAGGCACAAAAGGTCCTTTTCCCTTCTGCACTGCCGTCATATCCGGCACACTTTCTCCAGAGCCAGATGGAACTGCTGGTTCATTAGTCAAAACGGTTTCGTTTTGATTGATAGATTGCTCATCCATTTATTCAACCCCCCTTATTCTTCATCATCCGGCCGGTATTCCAGTATATCTCCGGGCTGGCAATCCAGAGTCTTGCATATGGCCTCCAGGGTGGAGAAACGAATCGCTTTGGCCTTTCCGGTTTTGAGAATGGAAAGGTTAGACTGGGTGATGCCGATCTTCTCAGCCAGCTCGCCGGAGGACATTTTTCTTTTGGCCATCACTACATCCAAATTCACTATGATGGGCATAATTCCGTTCTCCTTCCCCTACACGATGTAATCTGCTTCGTTTTTGAGTTCAACGGCCTGGGCGACAACATTTCTTACCACCCGGACGATCAAACCCATAAATGCTGCAGCTATCGCCACAAAAACCCACGGGGTATAATAAAACACGGAAATTAAGGCCACCACCGCTCCTGCAAAACAGCTCCAGGAGATCCTCCTTAACAGCTCTACGTTCTCATCGGTAAAAACTTGCCCTGCTTCGATGCGGCGCAGCAGTTTGAACAAACTGTAGAGCAGGTAGGCGGCAGGCACAAACCCCACATAGATGGTGGCCATAAAATAGGCCCGGTTTTCTTCTTGGCCAGTCTGGTAAATGTCTACGAACCATTCAGTCAGCCAGGGCGCCGAAACCACTACAGCCAGCAGCAAACTCATAAAGATTACTATGCACCACTTGGTCAAAATGATTGACTTCTCTCCATTCCACATATTAGACATCCTTTCTCTGCCGGGTAAGTTACCCTTGATTACCTGCAGTATATCAAAGGCATTGATGTTATACAATATATTATTATTGTTTTTCAATAAATTTTATTCGTAAATCGCAAAACTAGTACTGCCAAATTATAGCTGCAGGTGGTTTAAATCCTCTATCTTCTATATTGGGCATGAAGTGAGGCTGAAAATGGTTTAGGGGTGCGTAAGCAGGCGGGCTTTCTTTTGACTTCCTTATGTTTTCGTCTAAAAATAGAAATAAGGAAGCACAGAGAATGATCCTGTCGCTTCCTCTGATTAATTAGAAACATGGTCGCTGGCTTGAACGGCCAGTTCCACTGCTTTCTTTCTTCTTTCTATTAGCGTTCTTTGCGAACTGCCTGCCGGTAACCTGGCATAAATATCCTAAAGGTATGGGGATATACAGATAAGAATGCTGCGGGCTTCCGCCAAATCTTCCGGGGTGCAGTAATGTGGCTTCTGGTTCCAAAGGTTCTCCAGCATGGCTAAGCTAACTTGAAGAGCTTTAAGGATGTATAAGCCAATCCACAGCATCTGCGCTGTAAGTGAAAACACGGTATTGGCTGCTCCTATTTGCCTCAGATACCCAGGCCTTTAAATTTGTACTTAACTGCTCCTGATCCGGGATTATTATGGCAACTCGGACGCTGTAGTTTATAAACTTTTGCATGACCGCGCCGGCTACACCGGTTTTAAGCTTAAAGAAGTCTTCTGATAAAACCTCGTAATGGAGCAGCAGCAAATTTATATCATTTTCGCCACATAAAGCTACTAGATCCAGGGCATCATGCTCTGAACTGACTGGTGCTTCACAGGAGAAAACCTCAATATATCTGGTACTATCTTTACTGATTATCTGATAATTCACATCTCTAATTCATCTCTATTAGTCATTAGTCAATTAATATGTGAGCTGCACCTGCTGTAATGCAGCCCTACTTGTAGAGAAATTGAGGATGGTATAGTTCGGTGATGGCATATTTTTGCAGCCGGTCATGGAAATAGAGTTCTATCTCCACACTATCATCAAACTCTTTATCCTCTGAAGGTTGGGTAACCAGGTCGTCCCAATCCGGCATTAGAGCTTTGAGTAAAACCGCCCGGCCCCGCAGTTCGGGATCAGGTGATTCCAGCACAGGGAGCACCAGTTCCGCTACCGGATAAACATCTTCGGGTGATACCAGAGCCAGACGGGCCAAGCCCCACAAGGCTCCCTGGCTCAGACTATCGTCTTCAATCAGCCGGGCCAGTTGCCAGTGAAAATGCCCGCACTGCTTGGGACAATGAGCCATGATACTGCCGATAATTTCCGATGCGTTCCAGGCTGTTCCCCCTGATTCATCGTTTAGCAGCCACAGGTAGCGCCGCACCAACTCTGTTGCATAGCCAGGTCTGTGGGCATCGATGGTTTCGGCAGCGACGCCGATCCCTTCCACAGCACGCCAAAACAGGAGTCCATCTTTAACATAGGCTCTGCGCATCAAATACCTGACTATCTCTCGATCTTGCATGACCTTTTCGCGCAGTAAATCCCAATCTGCATGGAGCAAAACATCATCAATCTCTGGTGTTAACAGGGCGCTTTTATCTTTCACCGGCAGCAATTCCTTTTTCTATGAACATCGTACCTAAATCTTAAGGATAGATATACTGTTATAATGCTATTATATAGTATAGTGCGACAAATAACCGGAAGGATGAATGCCATGTACGACAATATTCTCGATACTATTGGCCGTACTCCCCTGGTCAAAATCAATAAATTAAACCCCAAACCTCACATACCCCTTTATGCCAAAGTGGAAGGCTTTAATCCAACGGGGAGCATCAAAGACCGTATCGCTATGAAAATGATCGAACAGGCAGAAGAAAGCGGAGTCCTAACGAAGGGAAAAACCATAATTGAACCTACCTCGGGTAATACCGGAATTGGTCTGGCTATGATAGGTGCCGTAAAGGGATATGCAGTGGAAATAGTCATGAGTGAAGCGGTTTCTGTGGAACGCCGCAAGATGATTGAAGCTTTTGGCGCCAAGGTGACCCTTACTGAAGCATCCCAGGGCACGGATGGAGCCATCCGAAAAGCCCATGAACTCTGCCGCTTGTATCCTGATAAATACTTTATGCCTAACCAGTTTTCCAACGAATACAATAAGCTGGCCCATTACGAAACTACTGCCAATGAGATTTGGGAAGACACTGGAGGCAGGATTACTCATTTCGTTTCTGCCGTGGGTACATCAGGAACCCTTATGGGTGTGGGAATGCGGTTGAAGGCCATCAATCCTGACATTCAGATCGTTGAAGCCCATCCGGTTCTAGGTCATTACATTCAGGGCCTCAAAAACATGCAAGAAGCCATAGTCCCGGAAATCTACGATCCATCCAAGATTGACCGCCGGGTCATGATCGAATCGGAAGAGGCTTTCGCCATGGCTCGCACCATTGTAGCTCAGGAAGGCATATTCGTAGGCATGAGCAGCGGAGCGGCTATGATTGCAGCTCTGGAGTGCATTAAGGATCTGGAGGAAGGCTTCGTGGTGGTCATCTTCCCGGATCGGGGAGAAAAGTACCTGAGTACAGGTTTATTCCATCTGGACTCCTGACAGGTAAATAATTGGCTTATACGGTGAACTACCGCCTCTTCTGGTAAGGATGGGAATAAAATCAGAGGATAAAAAGGCTTATTAGCTGGCTTGATATTAAGCCTTGTAATAAGCCAGGTTTTCTGCCAGGTCCGGGTCGAGGTCTCCGAATTGTTTTAACTTGGCATAACGGGATTCCAGAATTTTGCACTGCCTTATCCTTTCCCTATCATAATGACCGATTAAAGCATTGTAAATCGGACTATTTCTCAGTTGGTCGCGAACCGGTCGGGAAAAGGGGCAATGTTTGAACAATATTTCTCTTGCTACTTTATTCAAGCGTATTAAGCCGTTGGCTTCATAAGTTATCCAGGTCTTGTAATCCTCGGAAAATACTTCAGCTGGGTTATTGCGATTCCTTTTTATAACAGTTTTGAGTTTTTCCCTAGCTTCTTGGGATAAGTCTCGATTCTTAGCATAAAACTGGATATAATCGCTGTAATCTGCATATAAGGAAATCTCATTGGCTTTATTTATCGTATAATTGGACATGTTTTTGGATAGATCCCAGCGGAATTTTGCCACCACATTAATCATTAAATCATCCATATTCATGTCAGTAAAAATGGGAAAGACAAAACGTCCCGGGGTGTTTTTACGTTTACCGCTCAGTTCCTGCCACATTACGGCCCGCTGTCCAAAACAAGGTATAAGTATAATATCAGGTAATACTTGCTTCATAATCAGTTCGGGAGCAAACTGACTGTGGGTATGAGTATAGACGATCTCGCGATGAAACGCTGAAAAATCAACAGCGAGTATCTTTTGGAGACTGGCCTCGATTTTGTCAGGTGTTACCAAGGCGTCTCCCAAATCCCGATTAATCATTTCCCGGTGCAGAATCGGAAAATAGCCGGTAAGTTGTCCGTAGCACAATCGCTGACCTAATCGGAATACGCTGGTGATCTCATGGTTGAGTCGTCCATCCAGATCTGCATCATAGGCTGGTTTATCTTTTTCCGTCAATTCCTGCCTGCGCTTCTTTTCCACAAAGACATCTTGATAATCCTGGCCAAATTCATTGACAGACGGCTCCTTAGTGCGCTGGTAAATCTGCTGCAGCCAGGAGTTAAGATTATATAGTGAGCTACCAGCATTACCGGGACATTCTTCAACCAGTTTGTAGAGGGAATTAATCTGTTCAGTAGTTAGAAGCCTTTCATCCATATATCCGAAATATAGGAACATTAGATAAAGCCTGCTCGGATTGTTCTCTGCCATTACCCTCTTAAACACCGAGGTATAGGCTTCGAAAAAAGTCGCACTTATCTGCTCCCGGATCTGCCGGCTGAAACGATCAGAAAAAGACTTGTCCGCCATCTTAATGAAGGTATTCAGATTAGACATAAATTGTTCAGATTTTTCTGGGCTGATACCTGCGAAAGCGAGAATCTTTGCGGCACTGTTGTGCAGTTCTTCAGGAATTTTGGGGGCTTGTTCCGTCATCGAATTCAATCTGCTTATACCGCTCATATCCATCTTTCTTCCATCCCCATTATAAATTACTATCATGCATATGGTATATTATACAACAATTTCCATCAATCCGATAGATAATTGTTAAAAAATATAGGATATTAGTGCGAAAATGTATTACTTTAAAAGATTTGTGGAAAGAGCACAGTATTTCTCGACTTTTGGATATGCAGGTTGTCTATACTGAGATTTAAGCTTATTTCAATAATCCCCACAGGTGAAATTGCTTTTCCTGGACCATAGTCCAGGCTATGAACAACCATACAGCTATAGCTATGACCCCCAAAAGCCGGTCTGACCATGATATCGCTGATCTTTTGCTCACCATATAAATGACCATAATAACGATATAAAATCCAATAAGGCCTAAAGCAATGAAAAACAAGGAGTTCCATCCAGTTTTCAACCAGCCCAGAATAACGGCAGCTAATACTAAGCTAATCTCAAATACCGCACTGCGCATAATAAATTCCTCCCCCAAAGACTTTCCATATTTAACTGACAATTTCCTTCCTGAGATCAAAAACCCAGCCCTTCTTAGAAGGTCTGGGTCGTATTTTGGCAGCACAGCGAAAGGGAGAATGTCGCAGCGGGGAGAGGGGGCTAATATTCTACAGCTTTTTGATCTGCTTACCCTCAAATGGAATGAAGATAAGCCTATTGGGATTGCTTCAGCACTCCAAGACTACCCTAGTACCCTAGCAGATCGATAATCATTCTCTGCCAATCATCCCGGGTATACTGATTTGGCTTATCAACGTAATCCCGGTATATAGAGGGTAGCTCTATAATGGCTTGGTGGGGACAGGCTTTTATACACTTTTTACAACCTATGCACTCTCCGGTTTTGACAATATGAGCGTGTTTATGCACAATGATTCCTGATTTCCCGATAACTTTCTTAGGGCATTCTTCTATACACTCCCAGCAAGCCATACAGTAAAGAGGATTAATAGCTATATACTTGGTTAAATGGTCTCTTATCTTTTTATCACGTTTCATAGCTCTCTGCCTCCGTCAAAACTTGGCTGCTTCTGGGTTCACTCTCCGAACCGTCAGGATTCATGATGCCCCATAATAATATGTCGGCTACTTTATTCATGGCGTCATAAAAAGACAGAGAGTTGTGTATGAAAAAATCCTTATCATCCATCAATTCCTTCACCGTACCATTATGAATTATGTTTAAAATGGTCAAGTCTACTGGACGGAAATAGCCAGCTTTAATACCCTGTTTTATCAAAGATTCAATGGCATTCCATTTTTCTATACGGTGTTGTTCACCCTTTTCCCACTCTTTGGGAAAGTAGCGCTTTAAGTCGTGCATGACGCGAACGCTGACAGTCATTGGAGGATAAATCGCGGTTATCGCCTTTAATTTTTCAGCTGCATTTAACGTATCATTTTCGAGTATACTCTTCTCTTGCTGGCGTACATTAGCTAATGACAGGTCGACTATAGCTCCTACCAACTCTTCTTTGGATTTGAAATGCGCATACAAAGTACTCTTGCTTATCGATAGTCGTTTGACCAGGTCGCTCATGGTAAACCTAAATCCTGATTCGTTTATTACTTCTATTGCTGTTGCTAAGATTTGATCACGCAATTATCAATCACCACCCTCGATCGAACTAATAGTACCGAAAATGTACTTTTGGTACTCCGTGCATACAAGTTACCTTATTCCTGGTATTTTTGTCAAGAGCCTGTCTACATTTGCTTAGAGATCCTCAATCTTTTTATGCTGAAGAATCTGCTCTCTTCTCCGTACCATTTCCTCATAATCAAACCGGTATTTCTTCCTGCGGTAATACTTGTTAAAAGTGGCAACATATTTAGGAGATTCAAAGTACTTTTTCATTCGCTTGGAAACATAATGAATCTGCTCACCGGGGTCATATACTGCCGGCCGGTCTTTATCAAGATCAATAATGGTTTCGGTGATAACTCCCCAGGAGATGTCAGACAGCGAGTAATTTCTCAGGTCTCGCATAACCGCCCTAAGTATGGCTTCCTGAACCGGATCAAAAAACTTAAAAGCTTTGGAATACATCATTGCGCCGTGCATATGGGTGGGGATGTCGAGAAATCCATCTTTAAAGACTTCACTGGCAGTAATATAAAGCAGTTGAAAACAATACTTAAGTACGCCGAGTCCCGGCTTCATCTGGCCTGGCAGCTGAGGCCGGCTTGGGTCAAAATCAGCCCGGGGATTTTGAGCTGATAACCATTCGATAAGGATCATATGGTAAGGTTCTATCTCAAAACCTTCTTCAAAAAAACGTTCATGGGGCAAAAAGGTATGCTCACTTACCCTGAGGTCGATGAGCAAATTCTCGGGGATCTTATCTTGCCAGTAAAGTTTGCAATGACTTATGAGATTTACATCCCTGTCAATATCGATATGAATCTCTGAGAACCCTAGAGAATCCAAATGCTGTATAAGACCTATTGACTGCATAATATTATTTATGTCTTTTTCGGAAAACCTTCCCAGAAATAACTTCTGGGGTTCATCAATGCTTCGCAGGTTCCAATCTTCGTCGTTTAAACCGATATCAGTACCTAATACATCAACCTTTTTAAAACTCTTTAACTTACTTCCTTTGAGGCCAACTCTTAACGTCAATGCTATACTCCTTTCATATTCACCTGCTGCGATTGGCTTGGCTTAACATGGTCAATAAATCCATCTGCTAGCATGACTCTCGTTCCCGTTCATTTGGGATAGCTGACTTAATTATATTATGAAATTCAACAAAAGGCATTGTTGTGAAAACTCCTTTTACAGGAGTCGAAGTGTGACAGTAGGTTAGTAACACAGGCCTACTTTCTGACATGGATTTTGGTTTTTGCATTAGGCTTTTTATTATATACATCCAGGAATTTCTCAAGTTTGGCATATAACTCCGCCTGTTCACCCTTCTCCGCTTCCTTAAAAAACTTAGGAAGTTCTTTTTCAGTATCCAAGCCTGTTAAATTCCTGTAGTACACTTCATAAGCCTTCATATCTATATGCTTATAACCAATAAATTTACTTGGAGCAAAGCTGTCCAATTCTTCAAAATAATACCAGTGGCGGAAATTGCTTAATCTGTCCTGAATTACCTGCGAATCACCTAATCCCTCCAAAAAAGTCTTGGCATTGTCCAGGGCTTCTTCATACGAATCGACAAAGACCTTTTCATTAACAAGCTTTACCGTAGATCCCCTCTCGTTAACAAATATACCTACCCAATCAAGCACAGCAGCTATTATAAACCCTGGACTATAAGCCGATTCACCCTCTTCAACACCATGAACGGTGTGAGCAATATATCCTTCCAGCGATGTAATGGGAAGCTTCTCACTGCCGAGCTTCCCGGCTCTAGCATAACCTTTATATACTTCGCCTTCTTGCGGAACAGCTATGTTATAGGCAGCCACAAAGGCTTCCCATGTAAGCTGGTTAGGAACTGGTATCTTATCACATTCCAATCCTTTCCCATTAGCTTCGAACCAAATCCTTGCCTTCTTACCTGAGATTAGAGTTAAGTCTGCATGACCTCCATTTTCGTTTAACTTCTCCTTGATTAGCTTTACTATAAAATGGTCGCTTTCCTCAACCGGTAAATACTTAACTGCTTGGTCAGAAGCACTCATGTCTTTTGCTTGCTCGCTTTCAGACTTTAGATCCAGCTTAACCAGTATATCCGCCAGAATTTGTTTTGCCCTGTGATAAGTAATATTCAGCCGACCTTGAACATCTTTAAAGTTACCTTCACTTTGAAGAAACAAGCTAACGAATTCCAGCTCCTCTTTTGTCAAATACGAAAACTTATTAAGTGAAAATTCGCCAGCTATTTCTATCTGACATTTGCTGCAACATAATTTTGTAGCTATCAGTCTTTCCTGGCAAACCGGACACTGTCCTATAACTTCCTTAATCATGAATTCACTCCTTTTTGTTTAGTATGCCCCCATTATATTTTATGTGTGTTATTTCGTAAATATGTTTTTAATATTTTTTATCACTTATTTTATCATTTTACTGGTTATGTCCGGGGAATAGCTACCCAAGCAGGTCATCAGAAAGAGTAATTGGCATAAGAAAAGGGAGGACTATCAGGGGATGGGTTGATGATTACGCCCTCCCCTAATTCCTCCCTGTCAATCTCCTTAGCAGACCTTATTGCATACATCACATTGACAGCAAACGGAGGTAGGACAAACTGCCCGCAGGGATACGCTATCTAATAACCAAGCGCTTCCAATACTACTGTTCTCGAAATACTCAAAGCGGACAATGAGCTCAGATACACTGCATGGTACGGGTACATCAGCCGTGGCTTCGTGGTAAACATAGCCCCGGTCAGGATCGCGATTTTGGTCAAATTTTAGTATCGGTACAACTATCAGGTCTACAGCATTGCCGTAATTGTCGATGTAAATTACCTTGGCAGTAAGGATCGGTATCGCTGCCGCCATACCGTTGCCTTTGATGAGCAGGTTTTCCGCAAAACTCAGCCTGTAGAGACACCCAGGAGTTGCAGTAACGGTCTGCTGCAGCGCTACCGACTTATCTAGTTCCTCCATGGTATTCTGACTGTTAAAGCGGGCCGCGGCAAAACCCTCGTAAGCAATATTGGTGAGGGCCGGATCGCTGGTTACCCGGGCAAAGCTGGGGAACACTTCTTCCCAGAACTGAAATGGGTGATTTGGTTCGCTGCTGCGCACCTCAAAATTTCCGTTTCTGATTAATTCTCCGGTTTCGCAGCGGCATCTTTGACATTGGCAATCAAACATGCTTATCCACCCCCTTAAAGTCATGGCAGCAAACCGGTTCCCAGGGGACTGACCGCAGCTGCACACCATCCACCAGCCACTGGGTATTGCCTATACTGGTTACGTAGAATTCAAATTCTACATATACATTGTTTACACCGCAGGGCACCGGGATATCAGCGGTTTTTTTATGGAAGCTGTAGCCCTTATTTACGTCACTTTCCTCGTCAATTTTAGCAATAGCAACATAGATAAGGTCAAACTCGATATTGCTGTCATTGACCCAATAGACCCTGGCAATAAGCCGGGGAGTACTACCGGCGGCTTCCCCCCGTTGAACAAAGTTCTCGGCAAAGCTCAGTTCCAGCCTGCAGCCCGGTGTTACCGGTACAGCCTGGCGAAGAGCAACTGTCTTAGATTCAGCTACGGGAGTAGCATTACCGACAAATAAGGCTGAAAAAAATCCTTCATAGGGGATAGTAGATTCGTTTACAACAAAGGCTAGGTCACCTGTCTCAGGTATTTGGCGCCAATATTGGAACAGAGTACCCTGGAACCCGGTGAGATCCTCAAAGCCTCCATTTCTAACCAAATTACCTGGCTGGCAAATATTACTGGCTACGGCGCATCCATCTTTGGCACAGGAGGTGGCACAAGATACCGCCCGCAGGCTTACTCCATCCAGCAGCCATGTGGTGCCCCCGTCATCTCTTACGGAGAAATCAAACTGAACTGTTACACTTGATACATCACAGGGGACAGGGATGTCAGCCGTCTTTTGATGAAAAGTATACCCCCGGTTAAAGTTGGCGGGATTGATGTCTTTGGCAATAGGAATGCTTATAAGGTCAAATTCATTGCCGCCTGCATCAGTATAAAATACCCTGCCGGTAAGGCTGGGGGTGAAATCAGATGCAGTCAACAGGTTTTCCGCAAAGCTAAGACGGTAGATGCAGCCCGGTGTCACCGTGACATTTTGCTGCAGGGATATGGAGTGTTGTTCTACCACCGGGGAGGGTTCGGTAATAAACCAGGCTGAATGTATTCCTTCATATGCCACTGGAAGCATATTCTCAGGTACCCGGCTCACAATGGTATTGGAAAGTGCATTCACCGTTCTCCAGTCGGCAAATGGCTGGGTCGAATCAGCACTGATCATCTCAAAGCTGCCATTCCTGACCAGTTCCTCACTCTCGCAGGGACACTTGGGAATACAGCAGCATTTTGAGCCGTCTATTTCAATCTTCACCTGATTATCATTGCGATTGCTCACTTGAGTAGTATATACACAAGGGGGCCTGGGACAGCAGTCACCGGGAATTGTTCTTCCCAAATCAGACACTCCTTTCACATTATTTTTCTCTGCCGCAGGCAGGAACCTTTACGATACTGTGCATATTAACCGCCTAAATACAGCAGCAGGCAGAAGTTGCGGATACAGCTTGCAGGGACACAGCATCCAGATTCCACACGGTGCCCGGGGCATTAGTTATATAAAAGCTAAACTGTACGATGATTCCAGGTACTTCGCAGGGTACAGCAATTTCAGCTACGTGCTGGTGCACGTTAAATTCAGCATCTTCTTCACTCTTCAGAATGGGAATGCTTATTAGCTCATACTCATTCAAGCTTCTGTCCAGGTAAATAATGCTCGCTACTAGCAGGGGAAGGACGGTGTCGGGCTCCAGGAAGCTTACCAGCCTTTCGGCAAACTGCAGCTGATATAGACAGCCTGGTGTCACATCCACATACTGGCGTAGAATCAGAACTGAAGTCGGGAGGACCAGCGGTTCACCGGCGCGGATACTAGCCGCCACGTTACCTTCGAAAACATTTTGGGTATCTCTCACCAATTCCATATCCAGGGTTCGGGCGAACACATCCCAGTCGGCAAAAGGCACAAAGGGAACAATGCCAGGGATTTCAAATCCCCCGTTTACCAGCACATCTCCGGTTTCACAAAAGCAAACCGGGGGGATGCATCTATCTTTGTTTTTTGAGGAAACTGCCTTATCTTTTTTCTTTGCCATGGCATTCACTCCTTACAGCAGCAGGCGGAAAGCCTGGATACAGCCCGCAGGGATACCGCATCTAAATTCCATACAGAGCCACCGTTGTCGGTTATAATGAACTCAAACTGTACGACAATCCCGGACACATTACAGGGAACAGGCAGGTCGGCTTCCTGGCTGTAAAGGACGTATCTCGTATCCACTGCCGTTTTTTGAATAGGCAAACTTAATAGGTTGTATTCAAAGCCCTGGTATACGTAATAAACACTCGCTAAAAGGGTGGGTAGGAATGTGTCAACCGTACCTAATGCCACCAGTCTTTCCGCGAATTTCAGCCTGTACAGGCATCCTGGTGTGACGGTAACATTTTGGCGCAGCTGCAGTATTTTAGTCTCCACCACTGGAGTAGCCGTGGTTTGAACGCTGGCAGCACTATTACCTTCATAAACATTATCTGTAGTCCTGGATAGATTGACACCCTCAGAGCTTAATCCCAATATCCAATCGGAGAATACCCGGCCGGGTTCAAAGCCAGGAATTTCAAATCCCCCATTTCTGATAAGCTCACCTGTTTCACAGAAACAGACGGGCGGCAGGCATTTGTCTCTATCTTTGGCACGCACTGTCACAAAATTGTCGTTCTTGTTGTATATAGGCTTGCCGTCAAGATTCCTTTGCATCTTGCATCACTCCTTTCTGGTGTATCATATGAAAGGTTCACCTGGTTTGACATAAATTGTCATCGGGCAGCAAGAGGTTGTATCCGCAATCCCTGTCGATGGACAAAAAAATTGCCTCCGTTTTAGGAGGCAGCAGAGTGTCGAAAAAGGCATGTAAAGAGATCGCCACGTCGCTTCGCTCCCTCGCAACAATAATCGTGAGCGTCAGCGAAAATCAGTAGTCCCCGAAGGGGGCGATGACAGGTTCAAGTTTTCGTTCATCGTGGCCTGTTATTCAGGTGATAATTGCGAGGCACGAAGGGCCCGTGGCAACCTCGAACGCAAAACTGTTAATAAGCTTGTTAAACAGTCTGTTGCCTCCGTTTTAGGAGGCAGCTATTTACTGGTATCAATGGATATAAACAATTAGCAAGCTTTCTTTTTGTCTATTGCCATGTGATAATTAAAGTAGAGGAGAATATTATTTCTGGGGTGGGGGATCGGCAGGAGGCATAATCTTCTAATTTAGCCAGCCTCCTGCCCATTTTTAATGGGGTTACCTGATGGGGGATCTGGTTCGCAGCCGGTTCACTATTTCCGGAAGTACCTCCAGTACATAGTCTACATCCTCTTCACTGTTGTCTTGGCCCAGGGTCAAACGCAGTGAACCATAGGCAGTTTCCTCAGGAATGCCCATGGCTATCAGCACATGAGAAGGTCCAAGGGACTCTGAGGTACAGGCTGATCCACCGGAAGCCATAATACCATAACCATCCAGCATTAGAAGAATGGACTCTCCTTCCACATATTCAAAACATACGCTGACATGTCCGGGAATTCTATTATCCGGGTCGCCAGTAATAATGGTATGGGGGATCTTTTCTCTTATCCCATTTTGCAGTTTTTTGCCTAATTCATTTAAATAGGCAAAATGTTTACTCATTCGGCTTTGGGCCAGTTCCGCAGCCTTACCGAATCCGACTATTCCAGGGACATTCTCAGTGCCGCTCCTCATTTTCGATTCCTGAGAACCTCCATGCAGAAGCTTTCCTATTTGAGTTCCTTTTTTAATAAAAAGACAGCCAACTCCTTTAGGTCCATACAGTTTATGGCTGGAAGCGGAAAGCATATCCACTCCCAATTCTTTTACATCAACAGGTATCTTCCCAACCGTCTGTACTGCATCGGTATGAAATGCAGCCCCAGCTTCATGGGCAATAGCCGCCAGTTCCTTTATAGGTTGAATGGTGCCTACTTCATTATTGGCGTGCATTATGGAAACCAGCGTGGTTTCAGGTTTTAATGCCTGCTTAAGAGTATCCGGCTCCACCATACCAGTTGGAGTTACGGGCAGCACCGTTAATTCAAAACCGTTTTTATGCAGATACTCGCAGGTATTTAAAACCGCATGATGTTCTATAGCAGAGGTGATCATATGCCTGCCCCGGTGAGAATTGCTAATCATATACGAAATAATGGCTTGATTGTCAGCTTCAGTGCCACCACTGGTGAAAAAGATTTCCCGGGACTGAGCATTAATCAGTGCCGCCACCTGCTCACGAGCCTTTTCCATTGCCCTTTTAGCCGCTCTCCCTTTGGAATATGCACTGGATGGATTGCCATACTGGGAGGTATAGTAAGGTATCATAGCTTCCAGAACCGCTTCATCCACTGGAGTAGTAGCACTGTGATCCATGTAAATTTCCCTCATGCACTTTCACCCCCAACTCTTCTTTATACGGGCGTTTTTTTGGGATGAGATCATACTGCTGGGGTCCTATTACCGTTATCATAATTATCACCGGAAGAACAGTCCACAATGAATGAAAAATCACCATTCGTGTCATTGCCCCAGGTCTTTCAACCACTCAATCAAATATGACCTTTTCCGGGTGGGTATAGACAGTAAATTTTTCCCCGCGTACAAAGCCTACAATACAAACATTCAACTCTTCAGCCAAATCCAAAGCCAGCTCGGTGGGAGCAGCTCGGGACAAAATTACAGGTATATTGCCCCGCACTGCTTTTATAAGAATTTCTGAGGCAATGCGCCCACTCAGCAGAAGACATTTGCTGTTTGCAGATACCTCATTCAAAACCGTATAACCCAGCACCTTATCAACAGCATTGTGCCTGCCAATATCCTCATAGTAAACGATGATGCCTGACTCATCAGCCAGAGATGCACTGTGCACACCTCCGGTTAATCGAAATGAATCGGCTCGCTCCTCCAACTGATCCATCAAATTAATTATTCTTTTGGCTTCTAACCGCCAATCGGACACCACCGGCTGCACCTGCCGGGCATCATTGATAAAATAGAGCCCTGCCCTGCCCTTGCCACAGCAGCTGGCAATATGCCTTCGCAGGAAATTATCGGTCTGGGTTACGGGACGAGTAGTCTCAATCCAGAGCAAACCTTCGTCCTCATTACAGCGAATCTCTTGAATATCTGACCGCTGCTGGATAAGTCCTTCACTCAGTAAAAAGCCTACCACCAGCTCTTCTAATCCCACTGGTGAGCAGATCAAGGTGGCCAATTCATTATGATTCAAGAAAACCGTCAAGGGTTTTTCCGAAACTACCTTAGCCGTTTTATTTTCAACCGTTCCTCCATTGTAACGTACTACCTGGTATTCAGCATAAATAGGCCCTGCTGACACGTTGATAACTCCTTTCCTGATGGTCCTATCCGCCGGTTCTTTTGGCTATTGGCTGGTTAATATTGTCGCCTAACTCAACAAGATCAGATGATGCCTTGGGCTACAACGAAACAACTCCAACAATGGCGGTTATTCCTATCTTATTAATAGGAATTATACATCAACTTGCTCCCCTTTTGTTAAACTTTTGGCATTGAGCAGCCATATATGGCTTCACAGAGAGGGCAGGCTGGCCACACAAAGGAACTGTTCCCTGGATTGGCAATCGACTTTTCGTTGTGATTACTCTAACATTTAGATAAAGGTACAAGGTTGTTATCCAACAAGGGGTGAAAAAAGATGATAACATTGTCACGCTATAACCGGTTAGAGACGTTGTGGGGGGAGGTAACCCAGAATAACAGAATTCCTGATGAGATAAAAATTGAGACGGAACAAAAACTCCTAAAGAATACCGTGAAAATCAGGGCTCAGTTTTTCGATTTCCGCATAAAGGGCGATGATTTACGAGAAAAACTGACAGAATGCTATAGTACCCTAAACCTGGTGGAACCATTGCTAAAAGATGCAGCCAACCGTCTGGGGAATGACACCAAGCTTATCGTTACTGACCCGAATGGTGTAGTAATATCCTGCTATGCAGATGATATAATTGGTTACTGTTGCCCGGCGGCAGACATCATAAACAGCAATAAAAACCTGCAAAACTGCCTGGGTAGAGGGAACTTATTAGAGGTAAGTTATGATAATGGCATTCATACGCAGTTAATTCCGATACTGAATGAATATGGTGAAATTCAGTTTTACTGGGGTGCAACCAGTTACAGCCCGATAGCAACAGAAGTATCAAATATATTATATTTGACGGCACAGTTGGTGCAGCAGCGCTATATTCATCTGACGATGATTAACGAGTACACCAATTCCTTTATAAACGCTATACCGGAACATGTAATGCTTCTTGATAATAACGGCCGGATTATCAATGTGAACCAACAGTGTTTGAACATGCTGCAGCTCGACAAGGATATGCTTTTGGGTATGCCTTTTGACAATCTTATAGCAGGCAGTTCATTGACTCAAAGCATCCTTACTGCTGAAAGCCACAGCAGATTTAAACTTCGATTATGGGATAGGGATGTATCCTGTCGAGTTACAACAAAAAAGCTGATTACAACTCCCTATGGAAATCAACTAGTATTGCTGTTTGACAGAATTGACAGCAAAGAGGTTTATCCAGCCGTTTATCCTGTGAATGACGATGATTTTTCCTTTGACAAAATAATCGGTAATACCGCTGAAATAAAAAAGATAAAATTACTTGCCCGGGAGGCAGCCAGATCCCCAGCTACCATCTTGCTAACGGGAGAAAGTGGTACTGGTAAGGAACTGTTTGCTCAGGCAATCCATAAGGAAAGTCAGCGGACGGGACCATTTGTGGCTATAAACTGCGGAGCTATTCCATCAGATTTGATTCAAAGTGAGCTGTTTGGTTATGAAGAAGGAGCTTTTACAGGCGCCAGAAAAAAAGGCAATCCTGGTAAGTTTGAAATAGCAGATGGAGGCACTATATTACTGGATGAGATTGGTGAAATGTCCCCCGACATGCAGGTAAGCCTCTTGCGTTTTCTGCAGGATAAAACTGTGACCCGTATAGGAGGGTATAGTCCCAAAAAAGTCGATGTCCGAATAATTGCAGCTACCAATCGCGACCTTAAAGATGAAGTCAGGAAAGGCAATTTTAGAGAAGATTTGTTTTACCGGTTAAATGTTATCAGTTTGAAGATTCCTCCTTTAAGGGAACGCAGGCAGGATATACCATTACTTGCTGATTATTTTCTAAAAAGACTTTGCAAAGAAAATAATATCCCGGTGCTGCAGCTGGACGAAAATGCTAAAAGAAATCTGCTTGATTACAATTGGCCAGGCAACGTCAGGGAATTGGAAAACTGTATTGAAAGGGCTTTTATTTTCCGTAAGGGGACAGAATTGAACTTTGACGAGTTGAAAATAAATACGATTAACATAAAGAAGAATAAGGAAACAATCAAGGCGGACATGGAACAGGTAGAGCGGGAAGCTATTGAAAATCAACTGCGTCTATGCGGCGGTAATATTACCGATACCGCTAATGCTATGGGGATCACCAGACAAACACTGTATAGAAAGATGAAAAAGCTCCACATCAAACGCAAAGATTATCTATTCGAAAACTGATACTCACAAAGAAATAATTGCAGGGGTACACTGTGTACCCCTCAGACTGTCAAAGAAGTCTATTAATGGTTAGAAGTTCGAGATTGCCACGCCCCTCCGGGGCTCGCAATGACACATAAGATGGCCTTCTGGTATGTCATCGCGAGGAGCGTAGCGACGTGGCGATCTCTTTTTAGCAACTTTTTTGACACTCTCAGGGGTACACTGTGTACCCCTTTTTTTGTGACAAATGTATAAATTGTGTTACAGGGTGTTGCCTTACTGCTCCGGCATTAGCAGTTCCTGTATAATTCGGGTTACATTTTCGGAGAAATTAATGCAAGCCGGAACCCCCTTGCTTCGGGAAATTATTGCTGGCATGGAAATTGCTTATATTTATGTCAGCATATATCGAAGGAGGTAAATACATAGTTATCGAGGGGAAATAGCCGATTAAAAAATTAATTCTATAATTTTTAAGACAGGAAAAGGAGTGAAGGTAATGCAATTGTCTGGCAAAGTAGCGATAATCACAGGTGCAGGCAGCGGAATCGGACGTGCTATAGCCCAATTGTTTGCTCGTGAAGGTGCAAGGGTGGTTGTTTCCGATTATATAGAAGAGACAGGAGCAGAAACCGTCCGGTTAATAAAAGAAGATAGTAATGAAGCTATTTTCGTACAGGCGGATGTATCTCAGGAAGCAGATGTTGACCAATTGGTCAGCCAGGCAATCAATAAATATGGCAAAGTAGATATTTTGGTCAACAATGCCGGTATTTCAGGCGGTCTGGCAGCCCTTACCGACATAAGTGCTGAAGACTGGGACCGAGTTATGGCTGTAGACTTAAAAGGACCCTTTCTCACTTCCAAACGTGTATTTCCGGAAATGATAATAAACGGCCAAGGTAACATCATCAATATTGCGTCAATGGCTTCATTGGCTGCAGGCCGGGGCGGACTTACTTATACAGCTGCCAAGCACGGGCTGCTAGGTTTCACCAGGCAGCTGGCTTTTATGCATGGTCCCCAAGGTATCAGGGTAAATGCTATACTGCCCGGGCCAATCGAAACTCCAATGATTGAGCGTGTACTTGCTGTTCCACAGCATCCAGTTTGCCAAAAGATTCGGGCCTGTCCGGCCGGGAGAGCAGGTAAACCGGAGGAAGTAGCTAAACTGGCATTATTCCTGGCATCTGATGATTCCGCTTTTATTCATGGAGCAGCTTATTGTATTGATGGAGGATATACCATTTTCTAGTGCAGGTATTTAAGAAGCATAATTATTTACCGGCAGGGTTGTTACCGCTTAAAGCGTTAACAACCTTGCTTTTAAAGGTGGATGCATTTAAAACTCTACAAGAAATCATAACAAGAAAGGTTTGGTCATATGCAAAGCGATATTTTAACCACCAATATGTACCGTAGCCATCGGCTTCTTATTGCTGTCACTATAATCATTACCATTTTAGCCAATTTAATGGCGCTAATAATTTATTTTAGCGGCAAGGGTTCCTCCACTCTTACTCTTTCCCTAATTTTACGGGAGTTTTTATTATTGGCTGTTATTATTGGAACGACTATATTTCTGGCTAATAAATATCCCCACAGCAACTGGATCAAATATGCAACCATAAGCATGTTCGCTATATGCATATTGGTATTTGATTGTTTGATGAGTGCGGATAAAGAAGTATTCGCCAATTTTTATCTGGTAATGGCTTTAAGCTTGCTTTACCTGGACATACGCCTATCCTTGTTTTCCAGTGTACTGGTATTGATCTTTCATTCCATACTGGTAGCACTTTGTCCTCACATCATGCCTGATGGCAATCTAACAGTTATTATTGCCGAACGGTATATAAACTTTGTATTTTTCGGGATTGCTTCAGCTTTCATCGCATCCGTGGTAGCCCGGGTTTTGCATATGTCTATTGAAAAAGAGAATGAAGCCAGGCAGTTGAACAGCAACCTTCGCGAAGTTGCGGTAGGAGTTTCTGCCCAGGCAAACATAGTGGCCGATTCTGCCGGTCGCTTGACAAATCATGCCCGGGAAACGCAAAAAGCAGCTGAACAGGTTACTTTAAGTGTAAACAGCCTGGCCCAAGCCACCAACGACGAGGCTGTTTATGCTGGTAATGCAGCCCAAGGCATGCAGCAGATATCCAAAGATATGGATCGAATAGGAGATACAATACAGTCTATTAACAAGCAATCTTTGCACTTTAGCGATATTGTGGACGAAGGGCACACTATTATCGCAAATCAGAGCAGATTGATGTCAGAGAGCAATAAAGCTCACGAATCAGCCAGCCAGGCAGTACATACCCTGGAAATCAAATCCAAACAGATAAGTGAAATAGTAAATGTTATAAAAGACATTGCCAATCAGACCAACCTGCTATCACTAAATGCAGGCATTGAAGCTGCACGCGCTGGTGAAGCCGGCCGGGGTTTTGCCGTAGTAGCGGAAGAAATCAGAAAACTTGCTGAAGAATCAGAAAGGGCAACCTACAACATATCCCAACTGATAGGAGAAATTCATCGGGGTATGACCTCTACAGTTGAGATCATCGATCAGACCAACAGGATAAATGCTGAACAAATAGACGCAGTAAACAAGACTCAGGAAATGTTTACTAAGGTGGAAAAAGAAACCCAGAACCTTAACCAGGCTATTTCTGATATTACATCCATTATCCAAAACATAGTCAGATCAACTGAAAAGATGTTGGCTGATGTTGAAAATATATTTGCTTCCATTGAAGAAACTGCTGCTGGCAGTCAGCAAATAGCCAGCCTGTCCAATGAACAAACCCGGGCACTTACTTCTATCCTGAATATGGCGGAAGAACTTACTAGAGCAGCCGAAAAGCTACAAAATCTGGTGACAGGAATTGAATAAAATAATTGAGGTTCAGTAATAGAGTGTAGCAAGTTGTGCCTGCAAAATCGTAAGATGCGCACGCGAAGGGAGCCTTCTTGACAGCTCCCTTCGCTGGTGAATGCAGCTTTAAACCCTTTTCGATTGGGCATTTTTATTTACCATCATCCCGGCAGCCATGATAACCGCAAAAATAATCAAGTAGTAAAAGACTGCCTGGCCATGAGCGTAACAGGCAGCAACTATCATGAACAGGCAGGCACAGATAGCCAAAGCCGGCATAACAAAACGCTTAAAAACATTCAAAGATTTCTCTTTTCTCATCATCATTATAAAGATGGGTATATACATTCCATAAATGGTAACGATGGGAAGCTCGGAGCTGTCAAAGCTGAAAGGCCCAAACCAGGAAACAGGTGTTAAATTGGCTCCATAGAAATACAGCAGCCACACGCCACTTAAAAGGCCTCCTAAAATAGCAGCATTGGCGGGCATATTTGTGTTTTGATCAATTGATTGGTAGGTCTCAGGGCGAGGCCCCATGTTGCGGGCTGCCAGCGAGTAAAAACCACGAACACAACCCATCATCAAGCCATTCAGAGTGCCCAAGCAGGATATAACTACTACTACAAACAGTATGGTTCCGCCCAGTTTAGAAAACAGAGTGGAGAATGCGATTTTTGCTCCCGTTTCACCGCCCTGCATAACAACACTATTGGGGACTGCACCTGCCAGACCTATATAGTAGAGAATATAAATCAGAGCTACAAATAGAGTTCCAAAAGTAAGAGCCAAAGGAAGATTCCGCTTGGCATCTCTCAGTTCAGCATTGATGCTGGTGGCAATGATCCATCCCTCATAAGCAAAAGCAGTAGCCACCAGGGCGGTAAACAGAGGATTGCTGCCCACATCAGCTATAACCCCCTCAGTAAAATTGGTTACCAGTACCCCGTTTGACAATCCGGCAATAGTACCTACGACAGCCATCAGCGCCAGGGGAATCAGTTTAATGGCGGTGGTAGATACCTGGAATTTACCAGCCAGCTTGGGAGAAAGGGCATTCATGGCAAAAATACTCATTAGATAAAACCCAGACAACGCCATTGCTTCACTGCCGGCAATATCCCATCCAAACAGAATACAGGTATAACGAGCCGAAACCCAGGCCAATACCGATGTCAAAGTAGGATAATAAATGGCTGCCATGAACCATCCCACAAAATAGCCGTACTTTTCACCCACAGTAGCTTCAGCGTAATCCACTACCCCATTTACTTTTTCGTACTGGGTGGCCATGGTGGCAAAAACATAGGCACAAATAATCATTATGATTCCACCCAACGCCCAGGCCAGAATACCTTGGGGAAGATTGCCGCCCGTAGCAACCAAAATCTTTTCCGCCTTAAAAAATACCCCGGCACCTATAACGATACCAACGACCATAGCTATTGCAGTTAAAAGCCCATACCTTTTTTGCAGCCCATTCTCCATGATTCATTCTCCCCATTTCCTTTGATGTTAAAGTACCTATTCATGCCTTCAATCCGCTTAAATTATATATGCATAGATAACCTAGGGCAAAAACAAATATTACCTTGGGAACGTGGGTATTTGAAGTATCTCGCTGCTTACCCGTAATCGGTCCTGGATACACCATCCCAATTGATATTAATTTCCCATATTTACCAAAAGGTTGTAATGATCCGGTGTCGAACTGTAATAAACGTCACTAAATGTCTAACTTTGGAAAGGATGGTCGAAATTATGTTAGTTTTACGTCGCAACAAATATCTTCCTTGGTGTATATTGGCCTTACTGGTGATTGCTGTTATACCGTTACCGGCTTATGCCAGTGACTATGGTGCAGAAGATCTAACTCTGGACAGCCAGGGCCCAGCCGTCAGCCAGCTGCAAAAAGACCTTAACGAATTAGGCTACTATAAAGGCAGTGTCGATGGCTGGTTTGGGCCCAAAACCCTAGAGGCTGTAAAGAGTTTCCAAAAAGCCCAGGGGCTGAAAGTGGATGGCCTGGTAGGTCAAAAAACCAAAGCTGCACTGAATGCTGCATTACAAGCTCAGACCAATCGCTTTGGCACCCAGGATCTGACCCTGGACAGCCGGGGGCCAGAGGTGACTCAGCTGCAGAAAGATCTTGCCGAGTTGGGTTTTTACACACGGAGTATTGATGGGTGGCTTGGTCCCAAAACCCAGGAAGCTGTCATGGAGTTTCAAAAAGCCCAGGGACTAAAAGTAGATGGCCTGGTCGGTCCAAAAACTAAGGCCGTGCTGACTGCTGCTATGACCGGGGTTACGCCGTCAGCCATAGCATCCGGCGCCAAGGAACCATCAGCCGCCAGTATAAAGCAGTACAATTCTCATGAAAAACCAATAGTTGACGCATTCCGGGCCAGCTACAAGGGAAGCCTGGCCGAAGCATTGGTAGGCCGCGCCATATGGTATATGGAATATGGTTTTATGAAATATGGACATACCAAGTATCCTGCTACCGGTTACATAGACTGCTCCAACTTCGTATCATTGGTTTATAAAGATTTCGGTTATTCCATTACCTCAGCCGCCAAAAACTATAACCAGGTTGGGGTTAAGGTAGAAGGAGTCTATGCACAAAAAATACCCGGTACCTCCAAATATACCCTGGTGGGTACTGAAAAGCTCAAGCCCGGTGATATCTTCACCTTCTGGAATTCTGATGCACCGGCTCGAACCCATATTGGACATGTAGCCATATATATGGGTGAGATCAACGGCAAACCATGCATTATTAACACTTGCAACGACCGCCCGACTGCCATAGGAATAATCAACAACTTTGCCTACTGGTACGGCGAAAACCTGATCGAAGTGCGCCGGGTTTTGCCTGACAGCGCATTTGTCGCTGGAAGTAATTTTACTGATCAAGGACCAGTGATTCCCGCCATATACCAGATCAAACCAGACAAAGTGATTATTCTGCCCAAATACCTTCGCACCGGGTTCTAAGCAGAAAAAGGAGGCCACATTCCCGTAGCCTCTCAGAGTGTCAAAAAAGTATATTAGCGGTTTTGCGTTCGAATCGAGTAGGGTGCAGCTGCAGTAGCTGGCTGCAGCTGCATCCCTCTCACAGAACCGTACGTACGGGCCTCGTATACGGCTCCTGGTAAACCTTATCACTCATAATAGAATGACAAAGTCCCGGT
>Ga0208297_1001297_pt1 | contig 25943 bp, 43 predicted proteins | sample LMS_cellobiose_e_FD_187367 | JGI IMG/M metagenome (GOLD analysis project Ga0208297, IMG submission 187367) | Rumen-fistulated moose microbial communities from Alaska, USA - LMS_cellobiose_enrichment (SPAdes) (version 2) | ecosystem: Host-associated > Mammals > Digestive system > Stomach > Rumen... | reverse complement strand
CATCTCACCGTTTTAGGCCATGTTTCCCGCAAAATGGTGAATATTATTTTCGCTGTCCTCCGTGACAATTCCCCCTATTCTCCGGCTGTTTGACTTTTTTCGCTTGACAAATCTTTATAGCCGGTCTCGTTTGATAAGCCGCGACCAGTGCGAGCTTTTCGGCACGGGTCAATTTTTTGAGTTCGCATTCCCGTTTCATCGCGGCGGATTTGTCCGGGAAACGCTCGCTGTAAACAAGCCGTACCGGCAGCCGCGGCTTTGTGTATTTTGCGCCTTTTCCGGCGTTATGCGCTTTCAGACGCGCCGGAAGGTCGTTGGTCCAGCCCGCGTAAAGGGTCCCGTCCGCGCAGGCAAGCAGATACGCATAACATCCGTTCCGGTTCATCCGGCTCCCTCCCGCGAAAAATTTTATCCGTCACGGTATATATCATAGCACATCTTCCCCATACTATCACTATCCCATTTTTCAGAAAAGAGGTTTTCATGATGAAAGCAAAAATCAACCGCGAAGGCTGCATCTCCTGCGGGCTCTGTGCCGAAACCTGCCCGGAGGTTTTTCGCATGGCGGACGACGGTCTGGCTGAGGTGCATGTCGGCGAAGTGCCCAAAGACTGTGAATCCGGCGCTATGGACGCACAGGAAAACTGCCCTGTTTCGGTCATCGAAGTGTTTTAAAAAAGGCGGGGAGCGGATGAAATTCCGCTCCCCGCCTTTTTTAAATGCCTTATTTGACCGGCCCAAATTCCCGCACCTTTTTCATAATGTGCAGGATGCGGTCGAACTTCGCGCCCGGCGGCGTCGAATCCGCAACGCTTAAAACCAGGCTGCGGCCATCGCCGATACTCGAAAGGGTCTCGTCGATGTATTTTTCAAATTCGTACTGGCTGAACGAATCCTCCAGCACGCTGATCGAGCAGATACCGCCCCAGACCGCGTGGCTGCCCAGCACATCACGGGTATCCTTAATCGTCTGGCCGATCATCGGCGCGGTGCAGACCGAATCCGCCACATCGATATCAGCCTTTACATATTCTTCCAGCAGCCCGGCATTGTCGCCGTCGGTGTGGGTCAGCAGGTATTTCCCCTTCCCGTGCAGAAATGCCGAAGCCTTCTTGAGATACGGGGTGATGTGCTGTGCGAAAAACGGCGGGTTGGTGGTCATTGAATCATAGTTCGCGCCCACATAGAGCAGGTCCGCCGGGGAATCCGCCATACACGCGAGCATCTTGTCCATCAGCGTTTCGATCTTCGCACAGCATTCCTCCATCAGCTCCGGATAATCGTAGGTGTGGAACCAGAAAGTTTCAAACGGCACCATCTCCTTGAGCAGCGCGTGCATGGGCGAGCCGCCCTCGTAGAAAAACCCCACGACCGGCCCGCGGTCGCCGATCTCCGCCTTGATCGCATCATAATAGTGGTAGCGCGGCTTGACGGCACCGTGTTCAAAGATATATCCGATCTTCTGATAGTCCTCCTCGGTCTCGACGGCGGGCTTGGTGATATGCGCCTGGGTGATGCCCGCCCGCTTCATCTCGTCGTCGTAATAGACCTTGGTAGTGATGTCCCCATACGGGGTCCGGTAAGTCGTGACCGTCTCCGGGCCGTTCAGTTCCACCTTGCGCTCAAGATCGAATTCGACCGTGTAAAAGACCGATTTGGTGCGGTGGATGCCCAGCCCCACATCAGCCGGGTCGTACGGCTCCTCGAAGGTGGAAAAATCGGGGATCACGCAGTGATATCCCAGCCCGAGATCGTCCACGATATCGACAAGCGAGGCGTGCTTATATTTGTCGGGCAGCGTCCCCTGCGCCAGATTTCCCTTATACCACAGGTCAAGGCGCGGCACAAAAGGCAGCTGGTCGAGCGCTTCGCCGCGGATCGCGGCCATGATGCGCTGTTCATGGGTCACGGTAATTCACCTCTCAAAACATGTTACCCGAACACCATATTCGGGACCAGTGTGATCAGGATTGGGAAAAGCCCGAACAGGCAGGCCATTCCCGCAAGCGTAATACAGTAAGGGACGATCGTCGTGACGACGTCAGTGACCTTGACCTTTGCGATCGCGCTGCAAATGAAGAGCAGCATGCCGACCGGCGGGGTGATACAGCCAATGAGCAGCGTAACGACGGTAAACACGCCGAAATGCACCGGGTCGAAGCCATAGGCGGCCGCAATCGGCGCGAGGATCGGCACCAGGATGATCATGGCGGCGGTGTCCTCCATGAAGCAGCCGATGAACAGGTAGAACGCCCAGACCAGCACGATGAATACATTCGGATTCGTGGTGATGCCGTTGAGGAAATTGCCGACATGCAGCGGGAAGTCGTTGCGCGCGAGGACCCAGCCCATGACCGCCGCGATGCCGATCAGGAACATCGGGGTGGTGCTGCCCATGGCGGCGTTGAGCACGATCTGCTTGACCTGCTTAAACGAATGGATGGAACGGTTCATGAAGCCGACGATGAACGCATAGATCACGGCGATGACTCCCGATTCGGTTGCGGTGAAGAAACCGGACAAGATGCCGCCCACGATGATGACCGGCATGATCAGCGCCCAAATCGCCTCTTTAAAGGCAATCCAGATTTCCTTGAGGGTCGCGCGGGTGTGGATTTTGATGCCGGTGCGTTTCTTCGCGGTGAAATGGGTGAGGATCATCAGGCTCAGGCCGAACAGTACGCCGGGGACGAATCCGCCCAAAAAGAGCGCTCCAATCGAAACACCGGTCATCGAGCCGTAGATGATCATCATGATGCTCGGCGGGATGATCGGACCGATCGTGTTGGCCGAAGCGATGATCGAGACGGCCAGCGGCTTGTCGTAGCCCTCCTCCTCCATCGCGGGGATGAGGATCGCGCCGAGCGCCGAAGCGTCGGCCGCGGCGGCGCCGGAGATACCCGCCATCAGCATGCCGGCCAGGATGCTCGTCTGCCCGAGGCCGGCGCGCAGGTGCCCGACCAGTGCCGAGGCCAGCTTGACGATCTTGGTGGTGATGCCCGAAACGCCCATGACCTCACCGGCCAGGATAAAGACCGGCACCGCCATCAGCGAGAAAGAGTCGAGCATGACAAAGGTGCGCTGCGGCAGCAGGATGCCGGGCAGATCGCCCACCGCCAGGATGGATGCGATCGACGAACCCGCGATTGCGATGCCGATCGGCATGCCCATCACCAAAAACAGGAAGAAGATCCCGATCATAATTCCAATTGCCATCGTCCATCCCTCCTATTGCGCCGCGGGCGCGGCTTTCTCCCGGGAATAGCCCTGCACCCGCTTGGCGAACGCATACAATGCAAAAACCACCGAGAAAAACCCGCCGACCACCACACCGGCATAGACAAAGCCCATCGGGATGCGCATGGCCGGCGACGGGGTGCTGCGGCCGCCAAGCAGCAGCGCCGCCGAATAATAGGTGAAGTAGCCCATCACCAGGATCACGATAATATCGTTGATATCCTCCAGGATCCGCCGGCTCTTCGGCGGGAGCTTGGCCAGGAAAAAGTCGATGCCGATATGGTTGCGGTTTTTAAACGCAATAGCGGTGGTGAACATCACCATCCAGATGGTGCAGTAACGGGCAAGCTCCTCGCTCCAGGTGAGCGAGGCGTTGAAGATCCTGCGGCAGATGACCTGCAGGAAGCTCGAGAGGATCATCACCAAGAAGAGGATAAACACGCTGTTGTTTAATATCGCGGTCGTCACGTCCATGATTTTGTCGATGGCATTTTTCCGATTGTTACCCAAAAAACTCGTCCCCCTTTTTCGCTTTGTTCCCAGCGAATGAAAACAGCGGGAAGGCGGCGCTGCCTCCCTGCTGTGTCACACCCGGATATACCGGAAATTATCCCACCAGCAGCGCCAGAAGATCCTCGGCCTGATAGTCCGCCGCATATTTTTCCTGCATCGGTTTGCAGGCCTCCATAAATGGGGCGATGTCGGGCTCGGTGAGGGTGATGCCCGCATCGATCATCGACTGCAGCGCGTGCTCGTCCGACTGCGCGAACGCTTCCCACTGCCAGTCGGTGGTTTCGGACATCGCCTCGTTGACCGCCGCTTTTTCCGCATCGGTCAGGCCTTCGTAAACCTTTTCGTTGATGATCGGGATCATGCAGCTAAAAATGTGGTTGGTTTTGGCTATATACTGTCCCACCTCATGAAATTTCATGGAGTACATCTCTTCCGCGCAGACCTCCACACCGTCCACGACGCCGGTCTGGATCGAGGTGTAGACCTCTCCGAACGGGATCGGGGTGGGGTTGGCGCCCAGCGCGGTGAACATGTCGATATAGACCGGCACTTCCGGCGCGCGCATCTTGCGGCCCTTCAGGTCGCCGATCGACTCGATCGGGGCGGATTTTGTCAGCATGACACGGAAGGACGAGTTCCACCAGTTGAGCACGCGGATGCCATGATCCTTCAGCAGCATCTCGCTCAGCTGGGTTCCGGCTTCGCCCGCCAGCTTGGCGCGCACGTCCTCAAAGCTGGTGAACATATACGGCAGGTCAAGCAGGCCGTACTGCGGACAGAGATTCGAGATGTATGCCGAGGTGTTCATGCCCATATCGATGGTGCCCATCTTGATGCCTTCGAGCATGTCCCGCTCGTTCCCGAGCTGGCCGCCCGCATAGACGCGGACTTCGAGCGTGCCGCCGCTCTTCTCCTTGACCTTTTCCGCGAACATGTTGGCCGCTTCGTCGTCGATGCCTCCCATCGTGATGTTGTGCGCCAGGCGCAGGATCTTTGCATCCGTCGCGGGCGCCGCGTCGCTCGGGGTATCGGCGGAAGCGGCCGGAGCCGGGGCTGCGCTCGACGCCGGCGTGGCGGACGGGGCGGGGCCTTTGTTGCATCCGGTCAGCGGGACTGTCAGAAGCACTGCCGCCAGGAGCAGGGACAATACATTTTTGATTGTTTTTTTCATTAGACTTTCCTCCCTCATATTCATAAAACCCAAACGTCGTTGTTCAGATCTTTCCAATCGCGCGCATATTTGGCTTTATTGCACAGAATCCACGCATGGCATGAGCAAATTCTGTTGAAACAGTTTCATTATAAACGGCAAAAACCGGGCCGTATTGTATATCCTCTCTATTTTTTGTACAATTTTTTTGTCTTTACGGGAAATTAACATCAGGCCCGGCTGTATCGCAGCCGTATGCGCAGCCATCCAAAACCTCTTGACAACTAGGAAAAGTTCTGCGAACCTATAAGGAAGGAGGGCATTTTACCCTTTCGGCGGTTCTTCAAACAGCATGTCCTCCACATACCGTTCCATAAAGTACGGATTACCCGAAAGTTCCACCACCCGGCAGGCGCGCGCCAGCGCTTCCGAACGCAAACGTTCCTCCCGCGACAGGAGGACCATTCCGGTGCCCATACCCGCCGCGTTTCCGATCACCCGCGCTTTTCCCGCGAAGCCGCGCGGCAGCATGCCGATCTTTTCGGCGTTCGCGGGATCGATGAAGCTGCCGAAGCCCCCGGCAATTGTGAGCCGCTCCACCTTGTCCGGCGAAAGCCCGGCCTCGTGCAGCAGGGCGCGCATTCCGGCGCAGATGGCGCTTTTTGCAAGCTGAAGCGCCCGAACATCCTTCTGAGTGAGCCATACGCCGCTTTCCCCGAGCTTCACCGCAGGCATCCCGTCCTGCTCGGTGAGATATGGGGAAGCGGTTTCGTCCATCTGCGGGATGCGGCCGGTTTCGTCCAGGAGTCCCGCTTCCCGCAGCACCGCCGCCGCGTCGATAAGACCCGAGCCGCAGATTCCTTTCGCCGGGCCGCCGCCGATGACCGAATAGCGGATCTGACCATCCGTAAGCCAAACGTGGTCAACCGCACCGGTTCCGCCGTTCATCCCCATAGAGATGCCCGCGCCTTCAAAGGCCGGGCCGGCCGCCGTGGAACAGGCATAGAGCTTTCCCTGGACGCAGAGGGCCATCTCCCCGTTCGTGCCGATGTCCACCAGCAGCTCCGGCTCCTTCGCCGCAAAAAGCCGGCCCGCGAGGATCGCGCAGGTCATATCCGCGCCCACATAGGCGGCGATGCAGCGCGGCAGGTAGGCCTGCGCGCCAGACGCAAGCGAAAGTCCCAGCTGCGTCGCATCCACGCTTTCCCCAAACAGGCAGTCCGGCGCAAACGGCGCGGCCGCGAGGGAGGACGCCTCCCGTCCCGTCAGCAGATAAAGCATGGCCGTGTTGCCGGTGAGCGCCGCGCGCAGGATCTGCCCGGGGGCAATCCCCGCTTTTTTGCAGAGCTGTCCGGAAAGACTGCCGATGCAGCCGAGCACCGCCCCAGCGAGCTCCGACTGCCGCCCCGCGAGCGACTGTTCGATTCGGGAGATCACGTCCGCGCCAAAAGCACCCTGCGGATTCCCGCAGCTTGCGGCAGCGATGGGCGCGCCGGTATCAAGCCGGTAAAGGTATGCGGCCACCGTGGTGGTTCCGATATCCACTGCGAGCCCATAGCCGCCCGCAAAGCGGTCCCGGCAGAAGTCCGGCAGAACCCCTGCGGACAGCACCACCTGCTCCCCGTCCGGCAGCGGACAGGCCCGCGCCTTCCCGCATACAAGCGTGAGACAGGCCAGCCGCACGCCGCCGGAAACCTCCGCTTCACGCAGAAAGCCCCGCTCCCGGCCGGTCATCGGGGAGAGCGCCCCTTCGGCCATCACCTTGCATTTTCCGCAATTGCCGCGCCCGCCGCAGGGCGCGTGCGGCGCGGCCCCCTCCCGCTGCAAAAGGGTCAGAAGCGGCTTTGGCTCCGCGGGCGGCGCGTAAACTTCGATCCACTGGTTCATTCGGGATACCTCCGATCGTCACTGAATGCTTTTATCATATACGATTCCCCGCGAAACTGCCAGAAAAATTTTTCAACCCGCCCGGGTGTGAGGAGGGATTTGCTTGCGGATTCATATTATCGCCTGTCAGGTTTTCAGCCGGGAGCTGCGGCATTTCGCCGCAGTCAGCCCGCATATTATCGACATCACCTGGCTACCGCAGGGCCTGCATGACACGCCCACGATCCTGCGCAGCCGGCTCGAATCGGCCGTTTTGCAGATCGAAGATACCCCGCGCAACCGGCCGGACTTCATCCTGTTCGGTTATGGGCTCTGTTCGAACGGCACGATGGGCGTCGCCGCCCGGACCATCCCGATTGTGATCCCGCGCACCGACGACTGCATCGGGATCTTTCTCGGCTCGCAGGCCCGCTATATCGCGCTTTTCAACCGCTATCAGACGGCCTACTGGCTCAATAACGGCTGGATTGAGAACGCCTTTTTGCCCACGCCTGAAGCGCTCGCTGAAAAAAAGGCGGAATATACGCGGCTGTATGGGGAGGACAACGCCGAATATCTCGCGGGGGAGGATGTGTCCTGGACAAAAAATTACCGTTACTGCGGCTTCATCCATTCCACAGTTTACCACAACGACTCCTACCGGGCGCTCGCGGACCGGCTCTGCGGGCTCTACGGCTGGGAGGCGGTCGACCTGCGCGGCGACTGCCGGATGCTCGAAGCGATGGTGGGCGGGCAATGGGACCCGCAGGATTTCCTCGTCTGCCCGCCCGGCACCTGGGCACAGCCGTCCTATGACAGGCAAAAAATGATTGCGGTCCCCGCAAAGGAGGAAGCTGCCAATGGATGATCTGCTCCGGGAGCGCTGCTTAAAATACGCGGCGCACATCTCCGGGCTCTGCGGCGTGGAATGCGTGGTGATGGACATTGCGGAAAAATGCTTCGTGGGCCTTCGCCAGGATGAGCTCAAATTCTGCAACCACTGCACCTATGAAAAACGCAACCTCATCAGCACCCATCTGTACGGAAGCTACGAGGCCTACCGCTGGAACGGGAAATACATCTACTATTGCCCGCGAGGCCTGGTTTTTGTCGCGTCGTCGGTTTCGGACGACCACGGGCTGATGACTGCCTCGATGATCGCCGGACCGATCGTCATGGGGGATCTGAACGATGCGTTTGAGGATATGCCCGACCATGGTATCCGTGGCATCCTGCACGATATCCCCAACTATTCCACCGCCCGGGTCAACCATCTCGCCGAAATCATGGAAACGGTCACCGCCTACATCAACATGATCCCGCACAGCCGGGTCGGCACCTTTGTCTACGAGCAGGAGAAGATCCTCAATTCGTTCTACAGCGTACAGGACATCTACCGCGACAACCACCAGGACATCCCCTATCCCATCGAGCAGGAGCGCCGCCTGCAAAAGCTGATCCTCGCCAAGGATAAGCAGGGCGCGCAGGAACTGCTCAACGAACTTTTGGGGCACATCTTCTTCTCAAGCGATTTCAACATCGAACGGATCAAAGGGCGAATTCTGGAGCTCATGGTGCTGCTGTCCCGTTCGACTATCGACGCGGGCGCCAACCCGAACGAGATCTTCTATCTCAACGACAGCTACCGCGAGGAGCTCGCGCAGATGACCGAGCTTGAGGAGATCAGCGTGTGGATTTCCGGCATCATGCACCTGTTTTTCAACTACACCTTCGATTTCACCCAGATCAAGCATTCAGACGTCGTCTACAAGGTCATGCAGTATGTCAAGGCAAACTATGTCAAGAAGCTCACCCTCGAGGAAATCGCGGGCTGCGTCTATCTGAGCAAATCCTACCTGTCTACCACCTTCAAGGATGAGATGGGCGTGAGCCTCTCCTCCTATATCAACCAGGTGCGTGTGGAGAAGAGCAAGCAACTCCTGCTTGACGGCAACGCGAGCCTGGTGGAGATCGCCAACCTCTGCGGCTTTGAGGATCAGAGCTATTTCACCAAAGTGTTCAAAAAATCCGAAGGCGTCTCCCCCAAGGTGTTCCGGGACGCGCGCGGAAAGGCCCGCTGAAACGCCGCAGGAAGCCGCATTTCAAACCCCGTATCCAGGCAGCTGGATACGGGGTTTTGCAGTTTGCCGAAAATAGTACAAAAACTCGAAAGATTTTCATAGATAAATGCTCCGTAATCTTCTAGAATCGAAAACAGGAAGAGATTCATTCCCCGGTATCCCTGAGAAACGACTAGGAGGCTGCTATGGGTGTTTTAGAAGAAATCAGTGAGTTTTTGCAGAAGGGCCGCGCCCCAAAGGTGAAAGAGCTGGTGCAGCAGGCGCTGGACGAAGGGTACGCCCCCAAGGAGATTCTTGAGGGCGGGCTGCTCGCCGGCATGGGGATCATCGGCGGGAAGTTCAAGCTTAATCAGGTCTTTGTCCCGGAGGTCCTGATCGCAGCGCGCGCCATGAACCAGGGCGTCGCCGTACTCAAACCGCGGCTGGTCGAGGACGGGGTGGAATCGGTCGGCACCGCCGTCATCGGCACCGTCAAAGGGGATCTGCACGATATCGGAAAGAACCTTGTCAAGATGATGCTCGAAAGCAAAGGCATCCATGTGGTCGACCTCGGCGTCGACGTGCCCGCCGAGCGATTCCTTGAAGGCGCGAAGGAGCATAACGCCCATGTGGTCTGCTGTTCGGCGCTTCTGACCACCACGATGAACGAGATGAAGTCGGTCATCGACCTGTTCCAACGGGAAGATTACCGCGACCGGGTCAAGATTATGGTCGGCGGCGCGCCGGTCAACGAAGCGTTCGCGCAGTCAATCGGCGCGGACGGCTACACCCCCGACGCGACCAGCGCCGCCGAGCTCGCGTACTCCTATTTCAGCGCGTAACGAGAACGACATTGCCAAGGAGATGACCACTATGAAGCAAAATATGGCCCAGTGGCTTGACAACCTGAAGGCCGCCCAGGTGAAAAAGGCAATGCCGGTCCTGTCCTTCCCGGCGATCCAGCTCATGGGCATCAGCGTCCGGGAGCTGATTTCGAACAGCGCGCTGCAAGCCGAGGGCATGTATCGGATTGCAGCGCGAACCGATTCGCTCGCTTCGGTTTCGCTGATGGATCTCTCGCTTGAGGCCGAAGCGTTCGGCAGCACGATCCGTGTATCGGACGACGAGGTTCCGACCGTTGTAGGCCGGATCATCGAAAGCGAGGAGGACGCGGACAATCTTGCTGTGCCGCAGATCGGTGCGGGACGCACCGGCATCTATCTCGACGCCATCAGAAAGGCGCTCGAAAAGATCACCGACCGGCCGGTCTTCGCGGGCACGATCGGTTCCTTCTCGCTCGCGGGCAGGCTGATGGATGTGACCGAGGCGATGGTCAATTGTTACGTGGAGCCGGATATGGTCCACAAGACTCTGCGCAAGGCGACCGACTTCCTGATCCAATACATCCGGGCCTACAAAGAGATCGGCGCACACGGCGTGGTGATCGCCGAACCGCTCGCCGGGCTGCTTTCGCCCGACCTGATCGCGGAATTTTCCTCGCCCTATATCAGCGAGATCGTAAAAGCGGTGCAGGACGACAGCTTCCTGGTGATCTATCACAACTGCGGCAACAACACCATCCAGCTGATCGAATCGATCCTTTCCACCGGATCGGGCGCCTACCATTTCGGCAACGCGATTGACATGGGCGAAATGATGGCGCATATCCCGGCCGATACCGTGGCGATGGGCAACGTCGACCCGGCCGGCCAGTTCCGGGGCGGCACGCCTGAATCGATCCGGGAGGCGACCCTCGCGGTGATGGAACGCTGCCGCAAATACCCGAACTTTGTCATTTCGTCCGGCTGCGATATCCCACCGATGTCCAGGTGGGAAAATATTGACGCCTTCTTTGCCGCGGTGCAGGAATTTTATAATCGTTAAACCCGCCTCCATAAATTACATCCCTAAACAGGGACCCGCCCTTTGGATCTGATCATGGTCCAAAGGGCGGGTCCCTGTTTTCTCCGGTTTATATGAGCCGTTCCCATTCGGCGGGTTTAAAGCCCACCAGTACAAAATCTTCTCCCACGATGAGCGGCCGCTTCACCAGCATCCCGTCGGTCGCAAGCAAGGCAATCTGTTCCGCTTCGCTCATCTGGGGCAGTTTCTCCTTGAGCCCGAGCGATTTATAGAGGAGTCCGCTTGTGTTGAAAAACCGCTTCAGCGGCAGGCCGCTGCGTTTCAGCCAATCGGTCAGTTCGTCCGCTGTGGGGTTCTGCTCCTTGATATGCCTGTCGTCATACTGCACGCCATGCTCGTCAAGCCATTTCTTTGCCTTCTGGCAGGTGGTGCATTTGGGATACTCGATAAACAAAACCTTCATCTGTTTTCCTCCTTTTTTTGTTCGTCCAGCGCGATCCGGCAAGCCGCTACCGCGTCCGAAAGCTGGTCCGCCGCGACCAGAAACCGGTTGTTGTGGCAAAAGCGCAGGGACGAAAGCCCAGTCAGCGCAGGCAGTTCCGCCTCGGATTTCCCTGCCCATCCCAATGGGAACGGGCACTTGAGCGCACCGGTTTCATCGTCGGGGACGCCCTGCGCGCTGAAACCGCCCCGCTGGGACGGATAAACCACAAAGACGGCAGCCGTCCGGTAGACCGCTGATTTCCAGGGTGCATACCGCGGCAGCACGACGATCCCGTCCTTTGCCGCGGCGATTGCCTCCGCGACCAGCTGCTTGGCGCGGCAGATCGCGCGGACAGCCGCAAAACGTTTTTCCAGGATCACCTGCGCGAAATCCACCGCCTGCCAAAAGCAGGCGTCCTCCGGTTCCGATGAATCCCAGGCGGGATTAAAGTTCCCGATGATCTCCGCGATTGGATCGCCGCAGCCGGTGTTGTCGTCAAGGTCGAGCGGCTGCACAAAGTGCTTGTCAAACGCCTCCACATCCCGGCCGGACAGCACCTGCGGCCCGAACGTCCTCCAAAGCAGGCCGAACGCCGCGTAAGGAACGCCATTTTCACGCACCGGCGCATTCTGCTGATGGTGGTCGAATTCCCCCCAGCCGATGTCATATGCGAACCAATGATAGCCCTCCGGTATCCGCTGTACCCGCACAATCTCGATTGATGGGTTCAAAATGCGCAGCAGCGCGGTGGAAAAAACATCGTCCGCGTGGAATTTTCCCGCATGGGTCACCGCGCGGGAGGGCACGATCTTGTCTGTCATAATGGTCTTTCCTTTCTCAAAGGCGTTCGGTGAGCATCACATGCACTGTGTCGCCCGGTTGCTTGCCGATCTTTCTGCGGATTTCCTTGCGCAGACCCAGGATATGCCTGGGCGTCCCCATCCGCACCAGGCTGCCGTCGTATGGTTCGCCGTCAAAGGCGGCATGAACCTTGACCCGCCCCTTACCGAAAACTTTCTTCACATCAAATGGGATCTCCACATACGCGCCGTCGATATCCGGCACCTTCCGGATCACCGCGTCAAATTCGTATTGCATTTTCCAGCTTCCTTTCCCTATGCAACCGCGCGAAAATCGTGTATACTTTTAGAAAGAGGTGATCGCATGAATCCAAAGGCGCTCTCTCCGGATGGTTACATCATCGGGCAGAACCTGCTCGGCGATCTGCGCTACGGTCTGCTTGGTTCCGACCGCAACGGCTGCGGTTGGATCTCCTGTTATAATGCGCTGAAAATGCTCGGTGATCCGCGACCGGCGGAGGAAATCGCGGCTGATTTCCAAAAGGGACTGTTATTCGGCGGGCTCTTGGGCACCAATGTGCTCGCGCTTGTCTGGTACCTGTCCCAGGAAGGCCACCAGGTGCATGTGAGCCTGTTCCCGCCGCATTTTGAACGGCTCGCGCGCGGCGCGGGCGCCAACATTCTGATGTACTGGCATAAACGCGGGGCGCATTTCGCGGCCTTTCAAAGTGAAGGCGGCCTGTTTCATTTTTATAACGCGGCCTATGGCAACGCCAACGACCTGCAGAGCCTGCCGGAGTTCCTGCGGCGGCACAGCATCCTGCCGGTGGCAGTGCTTATTTCGGCCGACGACCCGAAGCGAATCCTCGTCCGGCGCGCGCGCTCCGCGCGGCGCCGGCTCGGCCGGGGAGCCGGGTGAGCCGCCCGCTTCCCATATTTAAAAATTATAGCACAAACCTTATGGAAATGCTATCCGACGGGAGGGAACCGGTTTGGCAAAGGGATCAAATCAAAAATTGAAGCTGCTCTACCTGATGAAAATCCTGCTTGAGCACACCGATGAAGCGCACGCCATCACCGTTCCCGAAATGATTGGCGCGCTTTCGGCTTACGGCGTATCCGCTGAACGCAAAAGCATCTATGACGATCTGGAGGCGCTGCGGATCTATGGGCTGGACATTCAGATGCGCAAGGACAAAACTTTCCGTTATTTTGTCGCGAACCGGCAGTTTGAACTGCCGGAGCTCAAGCTTCTGGTCGACGCGGTGCAGTCCTCCCGGTTTCTCACCCGGCGCAAATCCACCGAGCTGATCAAAAAACTGGAAAGCCTTGCAAGCCGGTACGAAGCCCAACAGCTGCAGCGGCAGGTCTACGTGGCCAACCGGATCAAGGCGATGAATGAAAGCATCTACTACAATGTGGACAAGGTGCACGCCGCCATTGCGGAAAACCGCAAGATCAGTTATCTCTATTTTGACTGGGGCGTGGATAAGCAAAAGCATTTCCGCCGTGGCGGCCGCCGTTACTGCGTGAGCCCCTGGGCGCTCACCTGGGACGATGAAAACTATTATATGGTCGGATACGACAGCGAGGCCGGGATCATCAAGCACTACCGGGTGGATAAGATGCAGGACATCCGGCCGACCAGTCTTGCCCGTGAAGGCGCGGATCTCTTCGGCCAGTTTGACATGGCGGTCTATGCCAGATCCCTGTTTGGGATGTACGGCGGCGAACAGCAGGTTGTGCGTCTCAAAATGCGCAACCATCTGGCCGGGGTCGCCATCGACAGGTTCGGGCGGGATGTCTACCTCCAGCCGCTCGATAGCGAATGGTTTACCGTGGCGGCCAGCGTCACTGTCAGCCCGACCTTTTTCGCCTGGGTCTTTTCGTTTGGAGAAAATGCGGCGGTCACGGGGCCGGAATCCGTTGTGGCGCAGCTACGGGAATTTCTCGCCAAAATTTCGGGAAATTATTGTTAAAGTCCGTTTTATGGGACACCTTCCGCGGTAGGATAAAACCGTTGGGAGGTGTCTTTTATGTTTGGAACCATCCTCTGGTTTTCCGCCTGCGGCGGATTTTTCCATCTGATGATGCGCAGATGCAGCCAAGCGGCGGCGCAGGGCTACCGCGATCAGCCGCAGTTTCTGCGCGCACGGCGGGGATAACGGGCGTGCTTTCCGGGGGACTTTCGTCCTCCGGGTGTACGGCAAAAAGCGCGGTACAGTTTTTGCAACCTGTCCCGCGCCTTTTGACAAAGCGGCCTACGCCGCGGCTTTCAATTCTTCCAGTGCTTCCTGTTCGGTGTCGGCGGAGAACTGGAAGTTGCCGAACCGGTCGTAGACTTCCACATGGCTGTAGACGTTTTTGATGATGTAATCCATTTCCAGCATCCTTTCTGTCGGAAAATTTGATGTAGTTTTCTTACCGTAATTCAAGAATATCACATCAATTGTCCAATAAAACGGACACAAAAGGCCCTGTGCAAAAATTTTTGCACAGGGCCTTTTGGAATGGGACTCCTTCTTTCCTATTTTTGAGGGAAGAGGTCGCGCAGCCTGGCAACCCGCTCCTCAATTTCTTTTTGATGCTGTTCGTCCGAAACCGAGGGATCCTGCATCTCATAAAATTGGCGGCAGGGCAGCTCCCGGCATTCGCCGCAGCTACGCAAGCCCTTTTCGTTCACCGGGCATGTATATTCCGGACAGGCCTCCTGTCCGATATACCGCGCCCAGTAAACTTTGCCTTCGATCGCATTGCATCCGGGGCATTCGGCCGGGTACTGTCCACAGCCCGCGCAGTCCACACCGCAGGGGCTCAGCTCTTCGGCAATCCAACCACGCACAACCGCGTCCGGATGCTGGGTGCGCTCCACAACTTTGGCAAGCGGCATCCCTTCCCGCCAAAAATGCAGCGCCACCGATTTCATGCTCTGCCCGACTTCCACAATATGCCGGTCCGGATCATAAAACCGCACAACCCGCTGCCCCCAGTCATATTCGGTCACGGGATGTACCAACGCGGCGCCCGATTCCTCCAGGCGGATTAGAAAACCGTCGAAATCATCCGTCTCAAAATAGAGCTCGGCATCGTTGCCGCCGAGGCGGATTTCTTCCGCCGGTTTTTTTAAGAATCCGGCCCAGCTTTCCAGTGTCTGAAGCGAAAGTCCGCTTTCAAACGAGATATTTGCGCCAAAGTCATAGCATAATTTCTGCCCAAGCAACGTTTCATAAAAGCTGCGGGAGGCCGCGAGATCGCGTACCGCCAGCAGCGGGCCTTCAAATTTCATCTGCTTTCCTCCGTTTTATGTTCCCGGTAAAATTGTTTGAGTTCCTCCTTGGTGCCTTCGTCCAATTCTGTTTTTCGCACACCCTGAACCGCGCCTTCAAGTGCCGAAAGCCGATGCAGGCAGGCGGACGGGTCAAACTTCTGTATCCGCAGCCAGGCCTCCCGGCTACCTATACGGCGCAATTCGTCCGGGGAATCAATTCCCGCATCCAAAAGCTGCTGTTCCAGCGTTTTGCCGATATTCGGCAGTTTTGCCAGCTCCCCCATACCAATTCCTCCTCACGTGAGAAACGCGGCGATCTCGTCCAGATCCTTGCGCCGTTTCGGGCGCAGCTGTCCATTCTCGGCGTAGCCAACCGCCACCACCAACCGAATCCGTTTGTCCTTTGGCAGGCTGAAAAGCTCCTTGATCTTCTCCTCGTTGAACCATCCAAGAATACAGGTGGAAAGCCCCTGTTCAAGCGCTGCAAAACAAAGGTGTGCCGCCGCAATCCCGATATCGATCTGCGCGTATTGCTGCTCCTTCACCAGTCCCCCCAGCTTTGCGGAAAGGTTGGCTTTATACTCGCTCACGACAATGAATGCCGGACAGTTATCGGTAAATTGGTTCATTCCCATTCCCTGTGTGCACTTGGCAAGTTTTCGGGAGAGCTCGGGATTGTTTACGACCAGGAAATTCCACGGCTGGCTGTTGCAGGCGGACGGCGCAAGCCGCGCGGTTTCCACCATGACGCGCAGCTTTTCATTTTCCACCGGCTTCGGCGCAAAGTTCCGGCAGCTCTCCCGCCGGTTGACCAATTCTGTAAATACGCCCATCATTTTTCCTCCCGTTCCAGTTGATGATCCTTCCAATACCACCATTTGCATTTTTCCGGTTCCGGTTCAGCCGTTTCCGCATAGTAAACGGCACATCGGAAGACATACAGCACACAGCGGTCGAGCTGCATGCCGCAGCGGATACAGTCGCGATCATACATCTCCTGTGGATTGGCCCCGCGCAGCGATTCGACCGTACCGTAGCCGAGACCAGTCAGGTGGGTTTCCATGTCCTTTCCAATTCCCGGGATGATCTGGAGTTCGCTTATCACGGAATCCCCTCCTTTTTTGAGAACGAATGTTCTTTTTACATTATAAACAATTCCGCGAATAAAATCAACCTTTTTCCGCATCCTGCAGTCTGCATCTTAAATCCTTCTCAAGATTTCTTTTTTTATTGTGACGATACCATCTGATGAAGCCATCTCAGGTCGCAGAGCGGTTACGGCCAGGCTCCTAATGGGTGAACAGCGATCTTCTGTTTACTTCTTGGGATGAGGCTGCGATTCATCCATCAGCGCCAAAAACTGGCTTGACCGGTTCTGCGAGTGCATCGGAATGCGCATATTCATTCCTTCCGGCACCTGAACGCTTTCCTGCTCATCAACGGCGGCACGGGTCGCGTTCTTTGAAACAGTCGTGGATGCCTTGAATTTAGACAAAAACAAGACCATAAGCGTAAAATAAGCGCTAAATGTACAAAACCGGCCTGAAAAGCAAACAACAAAAAAGCCCACAATCCGGCTCATAGAGCCAGTTTGTGAGCTTTCCTTTTAGTGGTGCATCAAACGCACAAAATCCGAACCCAAGGGGTTCGGATTTTGTGTTGTTGGTGCGGGTAACAGGACTTGAACCTGAAAGATAATGTCTTATAGTTTTTTATAAGTCTTTGTAAACCCCCATTTTATAGGGGTTGGCGGGATTTCACTTCTTACAATCGCTCACTACTTATAGTTGTTTTCTGCGCCGATAAGCGCCAAATAAGCGCCAAAAAGGACGGAAAAAAACATGTATATCAATGACACCTTGGGGAAGCGCATCAAGCAGCTTCGACAGGAAAGACACGTCAGCCAGGAGCACTTAGCATATCACTCCGGGCTGAGCGTCAAATCTTTAAACCGGATTGAAAACGGCAACGGCAACCCGACACTATGCTCCATAGTCGGGATTGCACAGGCGCTGGAAGTGGAACCCTACGAACTGTTGAAGGAGGACAGCGAAAATGACTGAACTAGCAAACGAATTGGCCGGGATCATCCGGCAGGACTTTGAGCAGGATTTTTCATTGATCGTTGAGCAGATGCCGAAGCCCCCAGCTGACGCAACCCCGGAGGAAATTATGCGGCGGTTCGGTGTGATCTGTCACCGGCTCGCATTTATGAAAGGCCTTTCTGTGGGAACCGATCTCAGTAAAGTATATCTCTGAAAAAGAAGCGGACAGCCGTCAAAAGCTGTCCGCTAATTTTATGCCTGCATGGTTGCCATGACCTTTGCAAAGCCCAGAATAAAGCACGATAACCGCTCCGCTTGTTCCTCTGCGTCCACGTTGGGGCCAATGTGTCCCAGAGCGATATGTGCGCACTCATGCGCCAGTGTGTGTATCTGCTCGTCGATGTCGTCCCGTTCGTTGATGAATACCATGTAATCATTTCCTACACAATAGGCAAAGCCTTGATCTGTTCCATACACAGGCGGGCGGTGGCCAGCGGCGCGGGCATAGTCTGCATACCGGTTGACGTAGACGTTAACCTCAGCCATGAGCCCCTGCGCCTTCCTGCATATTCAGCCGTTTCGCCTTTGCGTTCCAGCTCTCCGCCGTCTCCATTGGCATTTCATAGACCGGCAGAGTGATGCCAATGTCAGGATCGGTGTATTCACCGGCCAGTTTGAAGCCGGGAAGCTCGTCATACTTTTTCATGACTGCACCTCCCACGATCTCTGCAATCTTTGGTTAAAATCGTTTAATCGACCAATGATCTTATCGAGCGCATCGTAAGCCTCACGAACATTCTCGACTATGATTTCATTACGATTATAGGCGTTTCCATAGCCATCAGCAATAAAGGCCATGTCAGTTAGACATTCGCCCGCCGATTCTTCTATAAAATATTGCCCTTGCTGGTCCGAAAGCACTGTTCGCGCAAGTTTAAGAGGAAGCCGAACGTTCATATACAGTTCATCAGAAATTCTACCGCATAAGGATTGCATTTCGTCTCCCACTGCTGTGTTAAGCGGTTGTTCCTTCCGTTCTATTTTCAAGCCCATTGGTATCAAGTCCTTTCCTTTGATGTTCTGTTAATCATGTAAATGATAGGCCCGCAGGACAGCTTTCTCCAGCTTGTCCCGGAAAGCCTGATTGATCGGGTGCACAATGTCCAGATGCCGCCCGTCCGCTTCCCGGCTTGGCATGGACACGAACAGGCGTTCTTTACCCGCTATGACCTTGATATCATGCACGGCAAGCTCGTTATCGAAGGTCACGGACACCAGCGCACGCAGCCGGTCAGAGCCGCTATAGAGCGCCCGAATCTTGACAGAGGTTATTTCCATACCGGCACCTCACAAGCCCAAATCCGGCCCCTGTGTGCCTTCCTCTGCAAGCTCGATATCCGTCATGGACAACGCCAGATAGTCAAGCAAAATATCCATGCGCTCCGCAGCGAAGCAATAGGCTTCACACAAAGGCTGATTCTTTTTCGCTTCCTCCTTCTTTACGATGTAGACATCCTGCATGTCACGGGCATATTGGTATGCTTTGGTGACATTCTGCTTGATATTCGCTAAATCCGACAGGGTGCTCGCGTCTTTTACTGTCATGTACTTACCCCTTTTCTGCAACATCATTTTGGTTTCTAAGGGTCTAAATCGAAACCATCTCGGAAATTGGTGAGCGGTCAATTAGTATTAATCGGCCGCAGCCCCGGCATACTGCCGCAAATGATTGCTTATCCTTTGATGCGTAAGCCCTTCGGCTTCCACAAATCGGACAGGAAAATTGTCCCGTCCCAGCTCCAGAAACGCATCCATCTAAAGCGGCATCCATAAAGGTGTTGATCCTTCCATAATCTCTCATGCGATTTTTAACCCAAATTTCTGTTCAAGGATTTCTTGCGCGTTGATCTCTGCCAAACACGCTATCAGTTCAACCGAGACAGGGATTCTTTTGAGCATAAAAAAATACCTCCTTGCAATCTTCCGATGTAAGCCCCGTTTTAAGAGCTTATACCCCTTAAAGGTAAAACTACCCTAGCAAATGTAGTTACCTATTGCGAACCCCGACTTTTCACGGATGAACTCGGCTCAGATTTGATTTTAACCGTTCTGCGTTCGCTGTCCGTTGTTCTTCTGTCAGAATTCGCGGCGCACGAATTTTAAACCAGCGCTTGGGAATAGAATATGTAACGCCCCCGTGCTGATCTTCTCTGATAAACTTCGCATCTGAGGGAAATTGCTCCGACAATAATCGGAGTTTTTTCTTGAATGCGCCATTATAGGTATAGACGGTCGCCGCGCTGTCTGATTCGTTAAAATTCACGATAGTTTCTTGCTCGTAGCGGCTCAAACGCATTTTTACTTCCTCCTTGCAATCTTCCCGGAGGTCTGCTAGAATGGGTGTACAAACCTCCGGGTTTTGTGTGAGGCTTCTTACATCTTGCTTTGGTCGGCGTGGATGTAAGGGGCCTTTCTCATACCATCGACACCACAAAGCGGCGGGTTTCAATGGCCTTTAAGAACCGCTCGTAGATTTTGCTGTGGGATTCTTTGAGGGCGGCGGTGTCCAGCCGGGACGACTTCACAACCTTGTACGTGGCCTTTGTGGAATCGGTCTCCACTTCCTCCACGTTACGGCGCAGCATTTCGGCTTTGATCGTGTCGGCCAGCCTGTCCGCCTCCTTCTGCTTCTGGTCGATCTCCGCCCGCATTTCCCGCAGGCGGTCGATCTTGGAGGTTAACTCTTTGTTGCTCATGGAATCACTCCTTTCTGTCTTAACCCGGATACAGGGGCTTGTCTGCGCAGGCTTTCGAGCTTAACCCGCCAACTGTGGCTTTTCGTTCCTTGCCATCGACGGCGCTTTATCCGGTCAACGCCTAAACGGAGAGCCGTTGCGGTGGCTCTGGGCCGTCGAGTTAAGGACTGGGTGGCTTTAAGCATCTAGGGCGCTGCCCGTCTCAATCTCCCTTATCCGTTCCCAGCTTTACGCGGCATTCTTGGTTTCGGCTTTCGCTTACTTTCGTCTGCCATCCCTTAACTTCTGTCTATATTGTACACGATCTTGCGTGAATATTCAATTGACAATATGCACGAACTTAGGTATATATTTTAGTTAAATATGCTCTTGCTTTCGTGAATGTGTAAAGGTATAATATAAAATAAAGGAGGTCTAAAAATGCCGATCAAATATGATAAGCTAATAGCCTTACTAAAGGAAAAGGGGTATTCGACATATCGAATCAGAAAAGAAAATCTTATGAGCCAATCTGCTTGGCAAAAAATACGCACAGGCGAGGGCGATATAGACACCCGGACAATCAAACGATTGTGTGAGGTCTTAGGCTGCCAGCCGGGGGACATCATGGAGTATGTCCCAGAGGAACAGACGGAAGAATAACCCTTCGCTTTTGGCAATATCACCCATTGTGGGCTAATCCTTAACGTGGTATAATCTAACTCACAAAGTAAGGGAGTTGAGCACATGGATGAAAAAATGCTGCTGGAATCAATAAAAAACATGTTGGAAGCGCAGACTGCCGAAATGAAGGAATATGTAAAAGAGGAAATAGCCAGCGCCCTGCAAAAGAACAATTCCGCAATTGCAGAAATTGTCACTGAGGCGAGCGAGCACGTCTCTGAAGCTCTGTCTGAAAAAGTTGATGCTTTGGAGCGCTCCATCAAAGACGTGGAGACCGTCACCGCCCGAAACACCTTTGAATTGCAGCTCATCAAGGGCAAAGCGTAACTGTCAAGTGTAAAGGCTCAATAAGCATAAAGAAAGCGGGCTTCCCTTCGTGGGTTGTCCGCTAGTTTTATATCTGTGGGTATGCGGCGGCGACAGTTGCCATCGCAAGAATGCCGATCAAACGATACATGCTGATCACAACGGCGCCCGGCGCCGTTGCGATAGGGCCGGTCGAATACCGCCAGATGCCGCCGAAACGGGTTCTCTCACATGCTGCTCAACCGACCCGATGTAGCTTGACCATGCAAACGAAAATTTTTCGGTCGCAGCGGAATCCGGGCCCGTTGCGATAATTCGGTGGCAATTGTTTCATCGGGAACAACCGAACCCGTTTCGTTTGTTCGCTCCTGTGGCTCGAGCTGAATGAAATATTGCCGGGCCTGTTTGCCGCGCTCGTTGCGCTGGATCATGCAAAGTTCTTTGGCCATTTCCACGGTGATGGCCGCGTCGTCTACCATACGGTTTACCAGCCTATCGCCCTCATTTTGAACCCGCTCAATTTTGAGCGGGTTGAAATCTACATCTTTAGTGAAGCCATACTCGCACATCCTTGGGAACCAATCTTTGAAAGCAGTGCCCACCTCCAGGAACTCGTGCAGCTCTCTTGCCGATACTGTCGGCGTGTCGTTATCGTAATTGATTTTGATTAATTCATTCATGCAATCTCTCCTTTGCGTTGTTGACAAATAAGCGTTATTGCCTTTGGCTTCGGGCTTGTCGGATCGAAGGATGACGTTATAAAGGCCGGGTTCGTTGACGATGGTCATGTCTTGCTTTCCGCCAGGGGTGTCCGCCTGATGGACGCCCTTTTCATCTTCGTCAAGTCGTGCGGAGACGTTTCTGGGATTCGCGATCTCCAACACCCGGCCACGGCTTTGTATCAGAGACGGCTTCTGCCACAAGTGGGGACATTATCGCAAACGAAGCGGTTTCGGTTGTGACAAAGCCATATCTTAGCGCGTGGGCGGCTTGCAAGCCCGCGCAGTGGCCTTTAGACGGTCTGGCCGTAATCTTTATCAAATGTGGAAACAACAAGGTTAGAAGGGCCTTTGCGCCGCCTCTTTCTGCTTGTCCTCGTCTTTGATCCGCGCCAGCTTCGCCGCGTTACGCTCGCTGATGTCAATATCCCGGATGACCTCTTTAACCTCCGGGGTCAGGCCCTTTGCAATCTGGATCTTGTTTCGAACCGTTCGTTCAGCCATGCCGGTCTTTTCGGCGGTGTCAGCCACGAAGGTTTTTTTATCTTCGGTGGCAACTGTTGCCGTCGAAGATTTATAGTTGCTCACATGTCCCGGGCGGTTTCGCGCGATAGTCTCCGGGTGCAGCTCTTCGTAGATCTCCTTGCGCCGCAAAAGCTGATCCGCTTCTTCGATATGGTTCAGGTTGTGCCGAGACGTGGGTTTCGTTTTGCACCTCACAGTCGATAAAGATTTACTTTCTAAAACGGCGCGCCGCGCCGTTTTAGGGCACCCTCTATTCTGATCGACCATCTTCAAGCTGGAACCGTTACAAGGCGTTATGGCGTGATTCTGTTCTTTGTGTGTGGTTAGCAGGGCCATTGCGCGGCCCGCAAAGATTTTCTCAGCTTCTCCAATGCGTGACGCTCCGCGCTGAGCACTCCCTGATAGGATATCCCTATCCGCTCGGCTATCTCGCGCAGCTTCATCCCGTCTATGTATCGCAACCGGATGATCTCTTTCTGCCGTGGGGATAATGTGCCTATCGCTGCCCTCAACTGCTCCTGCAATTCACCGTTTTCTATCCGTTTAGCCGGTGACGGCTCCGGGCTTTCCAGCGCGTCAAGCAACGTGATTTCGTCATCCTCTCGGCCCGGTAAAGGTGCATCCAACGAAATCGTGTCTATCTGCTTAGGATGTTCTTTGGAGTAACGTAGGCCCAGCGCTTCCCGAACGGTATTCATGACATTGCGGCTAAGGTAGGTTGTGAACCGGTACGGCTTTGCCGGGTCGAAGTATTTCAGGGCTCGGACAAGTCCCAAATAGGCGTACTGTTCCAAATCCTCTAGCTCTAATAGCCGCTCTTGTGCTATGCCCTGATACTTATCCACCAGCTTGTAAAGCAACCTCTGGTTATTCAGATACAGGGCCGTGAGCGCGTCCCGGTCGCCGTCCTTGGCCTTGATCGCCAGTTCTTCGTTGTTCATGGCGTTCACCTCCACAGTATCTTTCAGATACCTTGCGTAAACCTTGTCCCTTTTGTGGTGGGAAAGTATTCATCAGTGGGGAAATACGTGCGCATATCGTGTCAACTAATTCGTCTTAACCCACTATCACGCGTGTACCAGCTTCTAAAAACGCCTGTTTTGTTCCTGTTCTCCCGCTGTTACCAGGCGCGGTTAATCCCCCCGATGGAGGCTCACGGTGTCGCCCGCTAGCCCTGTACTTTTCTAGCCGCCCCGGGTGCATCAATCACCGCCTGTATGATATCCCCGGCCTCAAAGGTCGCCCTGCTGATCCCCACAACCGCGCACCGTTCGCCGTCCCACCACGCGCAGCGCTCACCCATGCAGAAAGGCTTATCATCCACCCGGATCGTCCCAATCGCAAGCAGCGGACAAATTACCCTGTATTCCTGTTCCATGTTATTTCCCCCTCGGCAGGATCTTCTCGGCTTCTGCAATCTGCTCCTGCGCCCGCTGCCTTGTCCACCGGCCTTTCAGGTTCTCAAAGTATGCCGTCGTCGCCCATGACAAAGCAGTCTGATACCGCATCGCCTGTTCCGGTTCTAAACCACTGGAAAGGGAGGCAATCTCGGAAAACCATTCTGTTGTCAGGGTAATATCCTCATGTAGCCGCCGCGCCCATGCCCACGCCCAGTCTTTCAACTGCTCCGCTGTCAAAACGGTCTGCATTCCGATTCCCCCCGTTCACACAGCTCGGTAAACCGCTGGAAGTTCCCGTTAAATACCAGCCGCATCTTTCCGGTCCGCCCGGTCTTATTTTTGGCAATAATCAGGTCGCGCTCCCCGGCGCGGCTCTTTTCATCCCCAACGGTATTGAGCAGGAGGATTGCGTCCGCATCCTGCTCGATCTGCCCGGATTCTCTAAGGCTCGTCATGTCCGGCTCATCCTTTCCACCCCGGTTGAGCTGTGACAGCGCCACCACCGCAATTTTTCCCTGTTGGGCCATGATGTGCAGGTCTTGGGAAACACCTGTCACGCGCTCGTACAGGCTCTTTCCCGGCCCTTTCAGAAGCCCGATATAGTCGATCATCACCACATCGGCCTGTAGCTGTACGGCCTTTGCCTTAACCTGCTGCACCGTCCAACCTGCCGCGTCGATCACGTGGAGCCGCAGCGCCGAGAAGCGTTCCCGCTCATTGAGGAGCTTCCCTTTGTTCTGTACGCGGCCCCGGTTGATCTCGTTAAATGGGGTGTCTGTAAAACAGCTTAGCAGACGTTCGTAAATCTTCCGGGTTGAGGTTTCCAGCGAGAAATAGCAGACGTTATAGCGTTTTGCCATGTTTAGCACCATTTGCAGGGAAAAGGCAGTTTTGCCGGCGCTGGGCCTGCCGCCGATCACCAGATAATCCCCACGGTCGAACAGGATATACCGGTCAAGATTACCAAACCCGCTTGTGATATACTGCCGGGGTTTATCCAGCGACTCCGCCACCAACGCGAACCCGTCCGCAGCGGCGACGCAATTTCCCTTTGCAACGGTCATATCCTGAACGATTCGCGCCGCCGCGTCCTGACATTCCGCCAGAGGAATACCCGCCTCCAACAGCCCCATCAATGACGCGGCCCCCTCCATTGCTTTCAGCCGCTTCGCGTTCTCCGCCACGATCCCGATATATTCCCGGAAATGGGAAAGGGTGGGCGCTGCTTCCGCCAGTCGCAACAGATGTTCCCGATAGCCTTCGTCCTCTCCGCCCAGTTCGTGAAGCACCGTTATGGTGTCAACAGGTTTCCCGGACAGAAAGAGCTTTTTGCAGGCGGTAAAGATCGTTTTGCAGTCAGGGAGAGAGAAGTCCTCCGGCGTGAGCTGACCCGCCGCCTCCGGCATGACCTTTGATCCATCCATCAGGATGCAGCCGATCACCGACTGTTCCGCAATGTTTTGATCGATCATGGCAGTTCATCCCCTTCCAGCGTCGGCAGGTACTCCCAGCCGTCGTCGCTCTGCGTTTTCGGTTCGTCCTCCCATCGCCGCTGATTCAGCCACGTGGACGGATGCGGTATGTACTGCCCGCCGTCTCTTTTCCAGTCGGTCGAATTCTTCTGTTCTCTAAGCGCCGACAGGAACGTATCCAAAAGAGTGCTGTCCGGGTTTAACTTTTCGAACGCTTTATAAGCCGCGCCCTTCGCCGTCTTTTTGGGGTATGCCTCCCAGAAGGTCAAAAACGCTTCGCTGTATGCGCAATCCCCCTTGGGGGATATAGGGGGTATATGTAATACATTTACATTACCATTTACATTAACAGCTTCATTTGCTTCCTTTTGCTTAGCAAACAAAGCATTTGCTTCTTTTGCTTGGTTTTGCTTCCTGCTTTTACCACTGGCAATTCCGCCTTTGCGCCCTGCCTGTGTCCGAGCTTCCTTGACATGCTCCCATTTCTGGCGATCCCGGTCAAGAGTTGCTTTGATGAAGCTAAAAGCCATTTTCACAGCGCCCTCCAGAGCCGGGGCTTTCCCTGTACGATGATATTCCAGAATTGACGCGAGCAGTTGCGCCTGTTCTACCGGGGACAATAGGGCAAATGATTCGCCCCACTCGTAATAAAAGATAAAGCTATTCTTTCCCGGCACATAATCACCCGCCCTGTACGCTCTTGTCGAGCATCTTCTCCGCCGCCCGAATCGCCTTCTTGATCTTCTTGGTCCGGCTTCGCATGGAGCGGACAAACTGCCGCAGTTCCTGTTCGTTGGCGGGCTGATAGTACCCGCC
>Ga0208297_1001296_pt1 | contig 25947 bp, 21 predicted proteins | sample LMS_cellobiose_e_FD_187367 | JGI IMG/M metagenome (GOLD analysis project Ga0208297, IMG submission 187367) | Rumen-fistulated moose microbial communities from Alaska, USA - LMS_cellobiose_enrichment (SPAdes) (version 2) | ecosystem: Host-associated > Mammals > Digestive system > Stomach > Rumen... | reverse complement strand
CCCTTTGAGAGCACCGGTTTTTTGCGAACCCAGAAAGACCGCTTTGCCAATCCCGTTGGCCATGCCACGGAAGCGGCTGCCGCTTTGCTGTACGATGCTGTCACCGGACAGGACGTGGAGGAAAAACCGTTAAATCTGGCGCTGGCGGAGCTCATCCGCATCCGCGCTGTTCAGGATATGCCGCCTTCGAAGGCCATCGGCGTGCTTTTTTTGCTCAAACCTCTGCTGCGCGAGCTTCTCGCGAAGCTCCCCGCCGCTGAACGAGAAGCGGCCGCAAAAGAGTGCCTTGAAATGGAATCCCGTGTTGATTCACTTGCTCTCATTGCCTTTGATTTGTACATGGAAGACAAAACGGCCATGTTCAGAGGACGTGTAGCTGAAATCCGCCGCCGCTATACCACCATTGAGCGCTGGATCGCCTCACGCGGGATGGAAGGACTATTTCCAGAGAAGCAAGAAGTTCCCGGCGAGAGGCCTTCGTCGGAAAACCTTAAGGAGGGAGGTAGGGAATGATACTTTCTTTTGTGGCGGCCCTGCTCATCGGTCTCGTCGCCTGGAGCGGTGCGCAGCTTGGCTTGCAATACCTGTTCGGCATGGCGCTGCCCCTGATCGCCGTCGTCGTGTTTATCGGCGGGATGATCTGGCGCATCCTGTACTGGGCAAAATCACCGGTGCCTTTTGCGATCCCAACAACGGGCGGGCAGGAACGTTCGCTTGACTGGGTAAAACCTGCGCGCCTTGACGCGCCTACCACCACCGCCGGTGTCATCGGCCGCATGCTGCTGGAAGTGCTGCTTTTTCGCTCGCTGTTCCGGAATATGTCCACCCATGTTGATTCCGACAACATGCGCATCACCTATTTTTCATCGAAATGGCTGTGGCTTTTCGCGCTGCTTTTCCATTATTCCTTCCTGGTCACATTTATACGTCATTTCCGGTTCTTCACCGATCCGGTTCCTCCCTGCCTGACCTGGCTGGAATTTTTTGACGGCATCCTGCAGGTCGGCGTACCGACGCTCTTCATGAGCAACGTGCTGCTGGTCTGCGCCCTGGCCTTTCTGTTTCTGCGCCGCCTAGTCAATCCCAAGGTGCGGTACATATCCATGGCCAACGATTACTTCCCTCTTTTCCTGATCATCGGCATTGCCCTCTCCGGCATCCTGATGCGCTATTTCTTCAAGGTGGATGTAGCCCAGGCCAAGGTGTTCATCATGGGCATTGTCCATTTCACGCCGCAGAGTGTCGAAGGGCTCACCCCCCTGTTCTTTGTACACCTGACCTTTGTCAGCGCACTTCTTATCATCTTCCCGTTCAGCAAGCTGGTCCACATGGGCGGCGTATTCCTTTCGCCCACGCGCAACCTGAAGTGCAACACGCGCGAAGTGCGCCACGTCAACCCCTGGAACAAGCCTACCGTCTTCCACACCTACGCCGAATACGAGGATGATTTCCGCGACGTCATGGCGGAGGCGGGGTTGCCCTTGGAAATCAGCCCTGAAGAAGCAGGCAAGACTGGCGCTGCCGCCGAGTAAGGAGTTATCATGGCAAAACTGCCCAAGCCCCAGGAGCTGATGGCCGGACGCGAACCTTTCCCCGCCAGAAGCTGGATGGACACCAAGCCCGAATTCAAGCCGGGCAACTTCTGCTATCCCGCCAAAACCAGCATCATGGAAGGCATGCACATGCCCTATCCCCATGACTGGCGCCCTGACGAGGAAGACTGGCATCTCCCCGAAAACTGGGAAGAAATCATCTACAATGGCCTCAAGGAACGCCTGGCCAAGCACCGTTCGCTGAAAGTCTTCCTGGATTCCTGCGTCCGCTGCGGCGCCTGCGCCGACAAGTGCCATTTTTTCATTGGCACCAACGACCCCAAAAACATGCCTGTGCTGCGCGCGGAACTGCTTCGTTCCGTGTACCGCAAGGATTTCACTCTCGCCGGCAAGCTGCTCGGCAAGCATGTGGGCGCCAGAAGCCTTGATAAAAACGTCATCAAGGAATGGTTCTTCTACGCCTATCAATGCACGGAATGCCGCCGCTGCTCGCTGTTCTGCCCTTATGGCATTGATACAGCCGAAATCACGGCTATCGTACGCGAACTGCTTTATGAGCTTGGCCTCGGCATCAACTGGGTGATGGAACCCGTCTCCAACTGCAACCGTACCGGAAACCACATCGGCGTCCAGCCGCATGCGCTCAAAGATATCATTGAGTTCCTCTGCGACGATATTGAAACCATTACCGGTATCCGCTGCGATCCCCCCATCAACGAGAAGGGTCACGAGATCCTTTTCATCACCCCGTCAGGCGACTTTTTCGCCGATCCGGGCATTTACACCTATATGGGTTATCTGATGCTCTTCCACGAGCTCGGGCTGGACTACACCGTTTCCACATACGCATCCGAAGGCGGAAACTTTGGTTCCTTTGTGTCCTTCGAAATGGCGAAAAAACTCAACGCCAAAATGTATGCCGAAGCCAAGCGCCTCGGCTGCAAGTGGATTCTTGGCGGAGAATGCGGGCATATGTGGCGCGTCGTCAACCAGTACATGGGCACCTATAACGGGCCTGCTCCGGACCACATGGTGACCCCGGTTTCGCCCATCACCGGCACGGTGTTCAAACACGCTGCCGCCACCAAGATGATCCACATCGCGGAATTCACAGCCGACCTCATCAAGCATGACAAGCTGAACCTCCGCCCGGAACGCAACGACCATATCATCACCACCTACCACGACTCCTGCAACCCTTCGCGGGCCATGGGGCTTCTGGAAGAACCGCGCACCGTGCTGCGCGCCGTGTGCAACAATTTCGTGGAAATGCCGCCCAATACCATCCGCGAGCAGACCTTCTGCTGTGGTTCCGGATCCGGCCTGAACACGGAAGAAATCATGGAGCTGCGTCTGCGCGGCGGCATGCCGCGAGGCAACGCGTTGCGCTATGTGCAGCAGAACAACGATGTCAACTGGATGACCTGCATCTGCGCGCTTGACCGTGCGGTGCTTCCCACTGTGGCCAATTACTGGGCTCCTGGCGTCACTGTCAGCGGACTGCACGAGCTGGTCGCCAATGCCCTTGTCATGAAGGGGGAAATTCCTCGCACGCTGGATCTGCGTCAGGAAGATCTGCCCAATCCCGACCCCGAACCGGAGGAAGCACCGGAAGAAGTGCCCTCCTCCCCCGCCGAAACAGGGAAGGAGGACGCCTAAATGCTGTACAATGCCAAAGTGATTATCCCGGGCCTCGCCATCGCTGTAGCGGCATTCACCGCTCCGTTCTGGCTCAACCTGGGTTCGCCGGAATACACCTATCCCAAACTTGCAGTACCTGCCGCCAAGGAAGGGACCAAGTGCGTCGAACCCAAAGAATGGATGCGTGCCGAGCATATGACCCTGCTCAACACCTGGCGCGATCAGGCCATCCGCTACGACCGCCGCACATACATTGCTTCGGACGGCAAGGAATGGTCCATCAGCCTGCAGAACACCTGTATGGCCTGCCATGCCAACAAGGCGGAGTTCTGCGACAAGTGCCACACGGCCAACAACGTCGAGCCGTACTGCTGGAACTGCCATGTTGAGCCGAGGGGGAACAACTGATGAAAAAGACAAGAAGAGACTTTCTGAAAATAGCCGGCCTCTCAGCATTCGCCCTTGGTTCCGCCGCGGCGATGGGACCAGCCGGAGCCCTGGCGGCGTCTGGCGGAGAAGGCCGCTACATCACCAGTCCCAAAGAACTGAAGTCCAAGCGCTGGGTCATGGTTATCGACACCCGCCGGTTCACCGCTCCCCAAGACTTCCAGACCGTCATTGACGCCTGTCATTCCGAGCATAATGTGCCCTCTATTCCCGGCGATCAGGAAATCAAATGGATCTGGACCGACACTTTCCCGCACGCCTTCCCGGATGAAGCGCATCAATATCTGCCCGACCGGGTCATCAACGGCAATTTCCTTCTGCTGTGCAACCAGTGTGAAAATCCGCCCTGCGTGCGCGTCTGCCCCACTGGAGCCACCTTCCGCAACGAAGCCAACGGAATTGTCGTGATGGACCCGCACCGCTGCATCGGCTGCCGCTTCTGCATGGCCGGCTGCCCTTATGGTTCGCGCAGCTTCAATTTCCAGGATCCCCAGCCTCATATCAAAAACATCAACCCCGCGTATCCCGCGCGCACCCGCGGCGTAGTGGAAAAATGCACCTTCTGCCCCGAGCGGCTGGCCGCCGGCAAACTGCCCGCCTGTGTCGAAGCGTCCAAAGGAGCCATTCTGTTCGGCGATCTCAATGACCCGAACTCCTCTGTCCGCAAGGCGTTGGCCAGCAACCTTACCATCCAGCGCAAGGCCTCCCTCGGGACCGGGCCCAGCGTTTACTACATCATCTAGGAGGGAGCCATGCTTGAACTTCTTCTCAAAGGCAGGCCGCGGTTCTATCTCTGGATGGGATTCCTGGCCTCTGTGGTTGGCCTCGGCGCCATTGTCTATATCTTCCAGCTGATTTACGGTCTGCAGCTTACAGGTATGAGCCGCAACGTCTCCTGGGGATTCTACATTTCACAGTTCACCTATTTCGTGGGCGTGGCGGCTTCGGCCGTGATGCTGGTTCTTCCGGCGTACTTCCACCACTACACGAAATTCAAACGCATTATCATCTTTGGCGAATTCATGGCCGTAGGGGCCGTGATCATGTGCATGCTGTTCATCGTCGTCGACCTTGGGCAGCCTCAGCGCGTGCTTAACGTGCTGCTGCACCCCACGCCAAATTCCGTCATGTTCTGGGATATGACAGTCCTTTCCGGCTATCTGCTCCTGAACCTTGTCATCGGCTGGACCACCCTTGAATGCGAACGGCACAACGTCAACCCGCCCGCGTGGATAAAACCTCTTGTCTACCTGTCGGTGTTCTGGGCCTTCTCCATCCATACTGTGACCGCCTTCCTGTACGCCGGCCTCCCCGGCCGCCATTACTGGCTGACGGCTATCATGGCCGCACGTTTCCTCGCCTCCGCGTTCTGCTCCGGTCCGGCAATCCTCCTGCTGCTCCTGCTTGTGGTCAGAAAATGCACCGACTTCGACCCCGGCAAGGAGGCCATGAAGACGCTGTCCACTATCATCACCTATGCCATGTGCATCAACGTCTTCTTCTATCTGCTTGAACTCTTTACCGCCTATTACAGCGGCATCCCCGGGCACCAGCATCCCATCTCCTTCCTGTTCTCAGGGCATGACGGCCATATGGCCTGGGTCAACGGCTGGATGTGGACAGCAGCCATCTTCGCCATTGCCTCGCTAGCCCTGCTTGTGCCTCCGCAGCTGCGCTACAACGACAAGCTGCTGCCGCTCGCCCTGATCATGCTGGTCATTGCTTCCTGGATCGACAAGGGGCTGGGGCTGCTTATCGGCGGCTTCACGCCCACCCCCTTTGAAACCGTCACCATCTACACGCCAACCTTTGTTGAAATCCTTGTCGGCCTTGGCATCTACGGCATCGGCGCGCTGATCATCTCCGCGCTGTGGAAAATCGCCATGGACGTCAAGAAAGAGCGCGGCACCTTTGAACTTCAAAACTAAAGGGAAACGTTCTCTCTGAACGTTCTCCCTTACGGCCCGGCAGGCCCATCCTCCATCGCATGCGATGGAGGATGGGCCTGCAATTCCTCAATGCCTGACGGTAAAAAACAGCCCGATCGGGACCACCCGCGCCCGCAAGAACAAACTTTTCTCTTCTTCCTTCCCGCGCACGTCGTTTCGCAGCTATTGACCCCTTGCGGGCGGCTGGATATATTGAGCCCGCCATGGAACTGATTATTTTTCAGCTAAAGAAGATGAATGGTTATTTATAAAAATCCCCGGGGAACACCTGGAAATGCCGGTAACATCTTCGGCCTGACAGACTGCAACCAGAGAAAAAAATGAAGATTGCGCAACTCATTGCCGCCATTGAATGCATCGCGCCGCTGCACATTGCTGCCGGATGGGATCATTCCGGTTTGCAGGTCCCCGGGCGGCGCGACGGTATCCAGCGACTTGCAGTCTGCCTCGACCCTTCCCCCGCCTCTCTCCGCACCGCCATCGAAAACGACGCCGATATGGTGCTCTCGCATCATCCTCTGACGCTCTCCCCCCGTTTTCCTGATGCGGAAAGCCCCTTTCTTGACGCACTGCGCCTGCTGCTGCGCGCCGATGTCCCGCTTTATTCCGCCCATACCTCCCTTGACGCGAACCCCGCTGGGCCGGCTGGCTGGCTGGCGCGCGCAATAGGCATGCGCGAGCCTGTTGTTCTCGAAAAAACTGGCGAAATGGAAGGGGAAGAGGGAATACGGCCCTGCGGTTTCGGGCAGGTGGGAAAACTTGTTTCGCCCATCTCTCTCAAACAGATTCTGGAACATATCAAAGGCTGTTCCGCGCCTCGCCTTATCGGAACCGTACCCGACGCCCTGGCGCAGATTTCCCATGTCGCCATCTGCCCTGGCTCCGGCGGTTCACTGGCCGCAGCAGCCGCGACAGCCGGGGCCCAACTTCTGATTACAGGTGATATCAAATACCATGATGCACTGGAGGCACCTCTTCCTGTGCTGGACGTGGGGCATTTTGCACTGGAAGAACAGATGATGCGTCTCTTTGCCGAAACGCTGGCCACCGCACTGCCAGATATGGCGATAGACTTTGTGCCCGCGTCAGACCCTTTTTCAACCTTGCTGTAACTTTCCTGCCGGAGGCATGTGATGACATTGTATATTGAACAGATTCGCCAGCTTGTCGCCCTTCAGAGGGTAGATGACTCCATTCTGGAAGTGGAAGAGGAACTCAAAAGCGCTCCCGCCACGCTAGAAGAACTGACTAAAGAATTTCAGCTTGCCGAAGCCGCTAAAGCCAAGCATGCCGAAAAACTGGCCCGCCTCCAGGAACAGGAAGCCCGCGTCACCGCCGAAATGGAAGAAGATGCCGCGCGCATTCGCAAAAGTAAAAGCAAACTGATGCAGGTTGCCAATTCCCGCGAATATCAGGCCATGGCGCGGGAAATGGACGGGATGGAAAAAATCCTGAAAATGCGGCAGGAAGAGCGCGGGGCCATCACGGATGAAATCAAAAGCCACCGGGCTGTGATGGAAGAAACCGACGCCCACTGGGAAAAACTGAAAGCAGATCTCGCCGAAGTCCAGGCCAACCTTGACTCGCGCATGGCCGCGGCCCAGAAACGCCTGGCCGAATTGAAGGAAGAACGCGCGCACACCGGCAACTCCGTTCCCCGCCCCGTGCTGGAACGTTATGAATTCATCCGCCGCCGTCTTGCGCATCCGGTCATTGTGGCTGTACAGGACAGCATCTGCTCCGGCTGCCATATCGCCATTCCGCCGCAAGCTTATATTGAGCTGCAGGGCGGCCAGAAAATCCTGAACTGCCCTAACTGTCAGCGCCTGATTTACTGGAGCGAGCATTTCACAGAAAAAGAAGATAATCAGCCTGAATCCGGCGAATAGGATTCCATATTCAGAGCGGGACGGGCTGTCGCTGCGCCGCGCGGGAACTTCCCGCCTGCGGCGGGGAGGAAAGTCCGGGCTTCACAGGGCAAGACGCTGGGTAACGCCCAGGGAGGGCGACCTCCGGCAAGCGCAACAGAAAGCAAACCGCCCGCCTCGCGCGGGTAAGGGTGAAACGGTGGGGTAAGAGCCCACCAGCCGGTATGGTGACATACCGGGCTAGGCAAGCCCCGTCTGAAGCAAGACCGAATAGGGAGGCGGATTGGCCCGATCAACGCTTCCGGGTAGGTTGCTTGAGCCGCCGGGTAACCGGCGGCCTAGAGGAATGACAGCCACCCGCGGCAACGCGGGGACAGAACCCGGCTTATAGTCCCGCTCTTTTTTCCGTTGGCTCTAAGATCCCCCTTTCTCCCCTGTTCCTGATCAAAAGAAGGGCTGAAGAATATTCTTCAGCCCTTCTCGTGCAGCAAAACCTGTCCACGCGCTTTAAGCCTCTGCCCCATCACAAGGAGGCGAGGCGGGAAGGCCGCTGAGGAAAGGACGGCGCCCCCCTGCTTAAAAATACGTCCGGCGTTGTTTTTTTGCCGTCAGAGGCTACAGCGTTTGCCGGTACTTCAAAGCTTGCCTGAGCGTTTCGTGATCCATGAATTTGACTTCAGCACCGAGAGGAATCCCCTGTGCGAGGCGGCAAATACTGACATGGGGATAGCGGCGCGCCAGCCGGGCGTGCAGGTGTGAAGCTGTCGCTTCAGCTTCGACGGTAGAGCCAAGAGCCAGAATGACCTCGCGCACCCGTCCTTCGTCAAGACACGCCTCAAGCCGATCAATATCAAGCGAGTCGCTGTTCATATTGTCGAGGGGCGAAAGAAGTCCCCCAAGGATGACATAGCGCCCACGATAAAAGCCGCCTTCTTCCATGGTCAGCATACTGTCCCAGTCCGGCACCACACAAAGTTCTTCGTCGCTGCGTGTATCGTCGGAACAAACAGGACAAAGCTCTGCTTCGCACAGCGCCCCGCAGCGGGAGCACAGATGCAAATCATCGCGAAGCCGGGCAATGCTCTCGCCCAGGCGCCGGGTTTCCGTTTCAGGCCATTTGAGCAGCGTCATCGCCACACGCATGGCCGATTTGGGGCCAAGCCCGGGCAGACGCCCAAGCTGGGACACCAGTTTCTGCAACGGTTCAGGAATTCTGTTCATAGTAAAAATCCAGCGGCTGTGAACGCTGATTCTGCCCGATCATACGCTGAAAAAGCCAACGCAAAAAGCAGAGGATTCCCGCGCGGACAGGGAGCGGCTGAGCCTTCGCACAACCTGTGAAAGCGACCATCGGCTGTTTCTGGCAAAAGTTTCGCCTACAGGATGCCGGGCAGGCGCAAGCCTCCGGTGATGGCGGTCATTTCGCGTTCAAGAGTGGCCTTCCCCACACGCAGGGCTTCATTGACAGCGGCAAGGACCAGGTCCTGAAGCATTTCCGCATCACCGCCTTCAAGCGCTTTGGGATCAATCGTGATTGATTTGATTTCCTGACGGCAAGTGGCCACAACCTTCACCATGCCGCCTCCGCTGGAAGCCTCTACCGTGCGTTCAGCCATTTGCTGTTGTAGTTTGCTGACCTTGGTCTGCATGATGTTGGCCTGACGCAAAATATCATTCATGTTGGGCATGATTGTCTCCAGATGCGGTTGAGGGTTGCAGATTGCGGGGACTGATTTCGCCGCTGTTATCCACTGCGCCGGCAGACTGCCGTACCGGCAGGCAACGCAGGATCGTCGCGTCAAAATGTTCCTGAAGAACCTGTACTGCCGGGTTCTGGGCCATATTCTGCTTGATCTGGCCTTCATTGATGTCGCTGTTCACATCAGCCCGCAGAAGCACGACTGCGACCTTGCGGCCAGCGCAATCGTCAACGATGCGCTGGAGGCAGTCCATCCGCGCGGGGTCTGCCAAAAGATCGCGCAGCGTGCGGCTATGCGGTGTCAATACAAGTTTATCATCAAGACATTGACCGTCCACCGCCTGTAACTGAGCGAGATGCAGCGGTGTTCCCGCATTGAGCCGCGGCGCGCAAAAGGCAAGGAAATCTTGCCATGCACACGGCCAGGCAGGATGCGCGTCAACAATTTTTTCCGCCTCGGCGGCAGAACCCGCGGCTGGCACAGGTGCGGAAATGCCCTGCCGTCCTGAGCGGCTTTCCTCCGCCGGAGGCGTCGTGCCCGCTGCAGCAGCCCTGACAGGAGCGGAAGAAGGAGCAGAAGCCGGCAAAACTTCAGGAGAAGATGCGCGGGATGCCGCAGTCGCGCTATTCAGCGGGGCAGAAGGCGGAACCGCCGGCGAAACTGGCTGAGGAGCCGCAGACGTACCCGCCTGTACGACAGAACGCGGCGGCCTGATGGGGTGTTCGCGGGCAGACTTTCCCGGCTGCGAGCCTTCCGCATCGGGTTTGCCGCGCCGGGCCAGAGCGCCTTCCGGAGCCTGAGCTGCGGAAGCGGGAGCAGAAATTGAAGCGGCGGGACTTTTTGAGGCGGACGGCTCAGAGCGGAGCGCAGAAGACGCAGGGGCAGCTGGAGAAGAAAGTGTATTCGCCGCTGAGCCTGCGCGCGACTGCACGGCCTGGGCCCGTGAAACAATTTCCAGCGAGGCCAGGCTGGGCGTCAGAGCCAGATTGAGCAGCAAAAGCTCCAGAGCGGCACCAGGTTCAAGACTGTTCAACACCTGCCGCTGTCCTTCCAGGGTCATCTGCCATGCCGCATGCACAGCGGTCAGTGAAAAATCGGAGGCAAGCGCCGCCAGGCGTTTTTTTTCGGCTTCCGGCATGTCGATAAGCGGCAGCGCGGCCTCTCCGGCTTGCCGCAGCAAAAACATATTGCGCCACATTTGGGCGAGTTCACGCAGGAAAAAACCAATATCTGCGCCGAGTTCAAGCAAGTCCGCAGTCAGGCGGGAAACGGCGACGCAATCCCCGTCGCGCACAGCAATGAGCAGGCGTTCATACAGCTCCTGCCCGGCAAGCCCAAGGACCGAACGTACAGCGGTCTCAGTAAGGTTGTCGCCGCCAAGAGCCAGCGTCTGCCCCAGGAGTGACATTCCATCACGCACGCTGCCTGCGGCACGGCGGGCCAGAAGGTGAACAGCCCTTTCCTCAAAAGACAGGCCTTCACGCTGCAGCACGCGGACAAGATGCGCGGCCAGCTCTGGTTCGGAGATGGCCTTGAAAACAAAATGCTGGCACCGGCTGACGATGGTCACCGGAAATTTGTGCGGCTCAGTGGTGGCAAGGATGAAGGTGGCATGGGCCGGCGGCTCTTCAAGGGTTTTCAGCAGGGCGTTGAACGCCTCCTTGGTGAGCATATGGGCCTCATCGATGATAAACACCTTGTAGCGCCCTTCCATCGGCGCATAGCCGATGGCGTCGCGCAGACGTCTGGCGTCATCAATGCCGCGGTTGGACGCTCCGTCAATTTCCACCACGTCCACATAACTGCCCTGGGTTATGGCGCGGCAGGCGGGACAGGCATTGCACGGTTCTGGGGCGGGAGCATGAGCGCAGTTCAGCGCCTTGGCGAAAATACGGGCGATCGTGGTTTTACCGACGCCGCGCGTCCCGCTGAGCAGATAAGCGGGAGCCACCTTGTCTTTGGCCGCCGCACGCGAAAGGACCTCTTTCACGGTGTCCTGTCCGGTCACCTCGGCAAAGGTCTGGGGGCGATAGCGGGAAGCAAGGGATGCATAGCTCATGCGGCAGTCTCAATATGGGAAACAAAGCGCCCCTGCAGGCGTTATCCGGGAAACGGGCCATCCTTTCCATGAGAAGGAAGACCGTTTTTGCATGAACCTCCGGCACGCTGTCACACGGAGCGATGCGTGCCGGAGGCGGAAACTCAGAAGGAATAATGCGTCAGCCACTGGGCATAACGCGGATCCTGCCCCTTGGCAGCTTTAAAGAAGGCGGCCTGCAAAGCCTTGGCTACCGGACCGGCATGGCCGGCGCCGATGGTACGGTTGTCCAATTCCCGGATGGGGGTGATTTCGGCGGCGGTACCGCTGAAGAAGGCTTCGTCGGCGACGTAGACTTCATCGCGGGTGAACAGCTGTTCCACCACGGTATAGCCCATGTCGTGCGCAAGCGTAATCACGGAACGGCGGGTGATCCCATCAAGAACGGAGGTCAGAGGGGGGGTTTTGATGATGTTATCGCGCACGATAAAGAAATTTTCACCTGTAGCTTCGGAAACATAGCCGGACGTATCAAGCATGAGGGCCTCGTCGTAGCCGTCTTCCTTCGCTTCATTCTTGGCAAGCACGGAGTTGACATAATTGCCGGCGGCTTTAGCTTTGCTCATCATGCCATTGACATGGTTGCGGGTAAAGGTGCTGGTCTTGACGCGGATGCCCTTTTCGAGGGCTTCGGGGCCGAGGTAGGCGCCCCATGCCCACACGGCCACGATGGTATGCACCGGATTGGCGCCCGGCCATACGCCGAGGCTGCCTTCTCCCACGAAGGACAGCGGACGGATATAGCCTTCGGCAAGTTTGTTGGCTTTCAGCGTATCCAGGATACCGTTGAACACTTCGTCATAGCTCTGCTCGATCTTGAGCCCGAGGATCTTGGCAGAATTGAACAGGCGTGTGACATGCTCCGGAAGACGGAACACAGCGGAAGTTCCGTCGGGGCACGAATAGGCGCGAATACCTTCGAATACGGCAGAACCATAATGCAAAGCGTGCGTCATTACGCTGACATTGGCGTCCTTGTAGGCAACAAGTTTACCATCAAACCAGATTTTTTCATTTTCGTGAGCCATACTAACCTCGCTTTCAGGCTGCAACGCGCGGCGACATGCCGCCACATCCTTAATCAACGAAAAACACTGACGTGCCATGCTAATTGAAACCCCTTTGCCGGTCAAGTTCTAGCAGCGTCAGGCTTTCCCGTATTTCCGGCCGGAGAAAGGCTGCGCGAACCTTATCTGAAAAATGGCGTTTCCCCCTCCATTCCCTTCTGCCGGGACATGGTATATGGATAAGAAAAAATTCAATGGATACCCTATGGAAAAAAAATCCTATTCTGTTCCCATGGTTCGTGTCCTGCTTCAGCCCGAGGAGAAACGCATTGAACTGCCGCGCCACAAGGTGAAGACAGTTCTGCGTCTGCTGGACGCTCTTGCCATTCGCCCCGGAACCGCCATTGTGGCCCGGGGAAGTGAACTGCTGACGCCGGACAGGCTCACCGAACCCGGCGATGAACTCCTTGTCCGCAAAGTGACCTCGGCTGGCTGAATCGGACGCGCAAAAAAATATGATTGATGTCTCAAATCTTCAGGCGCTTGCGCCTGTCACCTTTTCCTCTCCCCTGGCAGGGGCGGCGCTGGCCGTTTTGCTGACCGCCACAGCCGTGCCCGTGCTGGCTTTCCTCAGGCTGTGCGCGACGCGCGACAAATTGATGAATGCCAATCTTGCCCGCCAGATGTTCGTGCTGGGGTGCCTGCTTTCTACCCTGACCGGTTTTGCCGGCCTGTTGTGGCTGGCGCGCATGCCGCGCATGCCGGAAGCATTGCAGGAGGCCGCTTCCGGTTTTTCGCTTGGGTTTTCCGGTTATATATGGTGGCATACCCCGCTGCGTTTCAACGTCATTTTACTGGGGCTTATCTGCATTGCTCTCATTGTTCTCTGCTACCCCCTGGCCTACGCATGGAAGAGGCTTGACGCCTCACCATTGAAAATATGGTCTGGCTCCATAGCTCTTGTGGTGCTGATGCCCGCGCTCTGGGGTACGCTCATCCCCCTGCTCCGGCATGTTCCTTTCCCCGCCGGGGCGTCCGCCCTGCTGGGTGAGGGGTCCTCGCTCTTTCTGCTTGCCGGAATCCTGCTTGGCGCTGCCATCGGGCTTGGCGGCGGAGCTGGCTTTATCTGGACGCTGCTGCGCCGCGACAAGAACGAAAGCCCTCCGGGGTACGAAACGTTTGCGCTGCATGCCGAATCGCGCATGGGCACCGACGGCTCGCTTATCATGCTGGCAGGGCTTGTGGCTTTGCGGATAAGCCTCAACCTGCCTGTCCTGCCCGGCTATGCCGTTCTGGCCCTGGTGCTGCCGGCCGTGGCGGCACTGCTTTTCTCCATATCATCACGCGATATGCATCCCCGCCGCCGCGCTGTTTTCGGATTGTGCGGCGCCCTGTTGCTGGTTGCCGGGGTGATGCTGCTCACCCATCTGCTTTGTCTGCTGTAACGTTCCCGCTTTTGCGGCTATATGAGGTTTTCAATGAATACCAGAGGTTTTACCCTTCTCGATGAACAAAATCTTTCCGAAACTGGCGGAACTGTCAGATGGTGGCGGCACGAGGCCACCGGCGCAGAACTGCTTTCCGTGCTCAACAGTGACGAAAACAAGTGCTTCGGCGTCTCCTTCCGTACGCCTCCTTCTGATTCCACCGGCGTCGCCCATATTCTGGAGCACTCGGTGCTGTGCGGTTCAGACAAATACCCGTCCAAGGAACCCTTTGTCACTCTGCTTAAAGGGTCGCTCCAGACATTTCTCAACGCCTTCACTTTTCCCGACAAGACCTGTTACCCGGTGGCAAGCGCCAACCTTCAGGATTTCCGCAATCTGGTGGACGTCTATCTTGATGCGGTATTCTTTCCCCGCATCAGCGAAAATACGTTCAGGCAGGAAGGGTGGCACCTCGAACCTTCCGCCGAAAATCCGCTGGACGGGCCATTATCCTATCAGGGAGTTGTCTTCAACGAAATGAAGGGAGTTTATTCTTCACCTGACTCCCTGCTTTCAGAAAAATCCCAGCAGGCGCTTTTCCCCGGGCATGTGTACGGGCTGGATTCCGGCGGCGAGCCCTCCGTCATCCCTTCGCTGACATATGCGGACTTCCGCGCCTTCCACCATGCCTTTTACCATCCAGGCAACGCATGCTTCTTTTTCTGGGGCGACGATCCGGAAGAAGGACGCTTTGATATGCTTGAGCCATACCTTGCCCGCTTCACCCGCGGGCAGACAGCACCCGCCGTACCATTGCAAACTCCGCCGGAAACGCCCCGGCTGGTGGAAGTTCCCTACGCCGCCGAGGGGGACGATACACGCGGACATATCACCATGAACTGGCTTTTGCCGGAAACCTCCGACATCGCTCTCATGCTGACGCTGGACGCGCTGGAGCATATTTTACAGGGTCTGCCGGGATCGCCGCTGCGCAAGGCGCTCATCGAATCCGGCCTTGGTGAAGACATCACTGGCGATGGTCTGGGGACCGATCTGCGGCAGGCGTACTACTCGGTGGGGCTGCGCTCCATCAATCCCGCCGACGCTCCCGCCGTGGAAACGCTGATCTTGGATACACTGGCGGGGCTTGCCGAAAGCGGTATTCCCGCTTCCGCCGTGGAGGCGGCCATGAACAGCCTGGAGTTTCATCTGCGCGAAAACAATACCGGCTCTTTCCCGCGCGGGCTCGCGGCCATGGTAGGCTGCCTTGCGGCCTGGCTGCATGGCGGCGACCCTGTGCGGGCGCTGGCCTGGGAAAAACCGCTGAACGCACTGAAAACGCGTCTCGCGGCGGGAGAAAAGGTGTTTGAGGACACCATTCGCCGCTATTTTCTGGAAAACAATCCCACCACGGTATTGCTTCTGCCGGATCCAAGCCTTGCTTCCCGCCGCGCCGCCGCAGAACGCGCCGCGCTGGACGCCATTCAGGCGACAATGGATGAGGGCGCACGTACTGCCCTCGTCCATGAAGCCGAGGCCCTGCATGCGGCGCAGGAAGCTCCCGACCGTCCGGAAGACATCGCCGCCATCCCTGCGCTGACCGTGGCTGATCTGCCCCGCCAAAATGCGTCCATCCCCTCCGAACTCGTGAAAGCCGGCGGCATTCCCGCGTTGACACACGAACTGCCCACCACGGGCATTGTCTATGCGTCGCTTTTGCTGCCCATGGACGCTGTACCAGCCGAGCTGATGCCGCTGGTGCCGCTTTATGGACGCGCACTGACCGAACTTGGGACAAAGCGGCATACTTTCGTGGAATTTGGCACTGCTGCCGCTTCACGCACCGGCGGTATCGGAGCGGGACCGCTCTTTGCCACTCACCGGGAAAATTGTCTGCCTATAGCCCGGCTGACGGCGGGCGGCAAGGCCACAGCCGAAAAAGCCGCCGATCTTTTCGATCTCATGCGCGAAATGCTGCTGGAGCCGAATTTTGACAATCGCGACCGTTTCACCCGTATGGTGCTGGAAGAGCGGGCGCGGCTTGAGCAGGGGCTCATTCCCGCTGGGCACCGCACGGTATCCGACCGCTTGCGCGCACGGCAATCCGTAGCCGGCTGGCTGAACGAGCTGACTGGCGGCGTCACCTACCTTGAGGCCGCCCGCGTTCTTGCCTCCCGCCTTGAACATGATTGGGCCGGCGTGCTGAACGACCTGGAGCACCTGCACAGCCTTATCACGCGCAGCGATAACGCCATGTTCAATATCACGGCTGACGCTTCCGGCATGGACAAAGCGCTCAAGGCCGCGGAAAAACTGGCGGGAGAACTGCCCAAACAGAGCCTGCCCGCCGCCGTCTGGACGCCGCCCGTTCTGCCTGAGGCCGAAGCGCTTCTTATCCCCGCGCAGGTAAACTATGTAGGCGCGGGCGCCAATCTCTATGAAACCGGATATCGCTGGCACGCATCGGCTTCTGTCATCGCACGCCATCTGCGCATGGACTGGCTGTGGAATCAGGTGCGCGTAAAAGGCGGCGCGTACGGAGCCTTTTTCTCGCTGGATCGGATTACAGGGGCCGTTGCGCAGGTTTCCTACCGTGATCCCCATATCGACGAAACGCTTGAAGCCTACGCCGGGACTGCCGGCTTTCTGCGCCAGATCGATATCGCGCCGCATGATCTGGAACTGGCAATTGTCGGCGCCGTGGGCGATATCGACACCTATCAGCTTCCCGACGCCAAAGGGGGAACCGCATTGGCGCGCTTCCTGACCGGCGATACGGACGACTATCTCCAGACACTGCGCGACGAAGTTTTTGCCACTACCCCCAAGCACTTCCGCGCGTTTGGAGAAGCTCTGGCCGAAGCCTTCCGGCATCCATCGATTTGTGTGCTGGGCGGCGACGCCGCTTCGGATGCCGCCAAGCGCCACGGCTGGACAGCGCGAAAACTTCTGTAAGGGAACCTTATTCATACAAAAAACGGCCTGCCGCACTTACGGCATGGCCGTTTCCATCACAGCCAGGAGACTGCCCGCCGCATGGCCCCGGGCGGGCGGGCTCTGCAGGAAAATCACTTTCTCATTCGGCTCCGGCCTTGAGGGCTTCAGCCTGGGCGGCCGTCGCGAGCCCATCCACAAGTTCCTGAATTTCCCCTTCCATCACGCGGTTCAGGCTGTACAATGTCAGGTTAATACGGTGGTCCGTCACCCGCCCCTGCGGGAAATTATAGGTCCGGATCCGTTCAGAACGATCGCCTGAGCCCACCTGCGCGCGGCGCTGGTCGGCCTGAGCGGCGTTCTGCTCGTCACGCTTCAGCTGCAGCAAGCGTGACATCAATATTTTCAATCCCTTTGCCTTGTTTTTGTGCTGAGATTTTTCATCCTGGCAGCACACCACAAGGCCGGTGGGAATATGTGTCACGCGCACGGCCGAGTCAGTGGTATTGACACTCTGCCCGCCCGGGCCGGATGAACGGTATACATCAAAACGCAACTCTTCCGGCTTGATATCGATGTCCACCTCTTCCGCCTCGGGCATAATGGCCACGGTAGCGGCGGAAGTATGGATGCGTCCCTGCGATTCCGTCGCCGGAACCCGCTGGACGCGATGCGTGCCGGATTCGAATTTCAGCCGGCTGTATACCCTGTCACCAGAGATAAGCGCGATGATTTCCTTGTATCCCCCCGAATCCGATGGGCTTTCGCTCATTATTTCCACCTTCCAGTTCATCTGCTCGGCGTAGCGGCAGTACATACGGAAGAGGTCCGCGGCGAACAGGGCGGCTTCTTCGCCCCCAGTGCCAGCACGGATTTCAAGAAGGATATTTTTTTCATCCAGAGGGTCCGACGGCAGCAGCGCGACCTTGAGCGCGTGTTCGATGCGGGGGAGCTCTTCTTCTATCTTGCGGATCTCTTCCTGCGCCATGCTGCAGATATCAGGATCAGAATCGCGCTCCAGCTCGCGGTTGTCCGCAAGCTCCTGCTGAAGGGTGCGGTACCTGCGAAACAGCTCCACAACTTCCCGCAAATCGGCGTGAGCCTTTGTCAGCTTGCGGTAACGTTCCTGATCTGCAAAGACTTCGGGTGAAGCCAGTGACTGCTCAAGTTCGATATATTTCCGTTCAAGGCCTTCAAGTTTTGCAAACATATCTGACTCCTGCACTGCCAGGAAATTACGCGTTGATGACAGAAGAAGAAAGAACAAGCTGAGCCTTTTCACCGGCATCCAGCGACCCGGCGAGGGCGGCTACGGCGACCTCAAGCTGCGCATGGTCGGGTTCCTGCGTGGTAAGCCGCTGGAGAAAAAGTCCCGGCGCACGCAGACAGACACCGCAGAAACCGTTGCCCATGCGGGCGGCAGCGCGGATAAGTTCGTAAGAAAAAGCGCTCACGGGAACAATCAAAAACAGCTTGAACAGCAATGCCCCTGCATGCTTGACCACGGCCGAACCCGGTTCCCACAGAAAGACGAATGCAGGCACACAGACGGCATGCAAAATGATGGCCATGGAAAAAACAAACAACATAAATGTCGTACCGCAGCGCGGATGCAGGCGGCTGAAGGCGGCGGCCGTCACAGCCGATACTTCCCCCCCGGCCTCGAACGCGGCCAGCACCTTATGCTCCGCCCCGTGGTAGCAGAACACCCGGCGGATTTCCGGGATGCGGGCAATCACGACGATATAGCCAACAAAAATGGCAAATTTGAACAAGCCATCCCAAAGATGGAACAAAAGGCCGTCCACATCGCCGCTCCAGCCCAGCCAGAACATGACAAGCGACAAAAAATGCGGCGCCACCACAAACAGCCCCGCAGCAAAAAGCAGTGAAACGCCAAGAACAAGCGCGACCTGCCAGCCTTTAAGCTCCGTTTCGGCCTCATCCCGGGAAGCATACCAGGATGAACGATTCAACGTCTGGATGCCATTGACCAGAGTCTCCAGCAGCACAGGAAAGCCGCGCAGAAAAGGTTTTTTCAGCCACGCGGCGCGGGTCAGGGAAAACCAGGGACGGCGTTCAACCACGATAACGCCGTCAGAACGACGGACAGCCAATGCGCGCACGCCACCACGCCGCATCATCACGCCTTCAAGGACTGCCTGTCCGCCGATCATGCTCTTCTCAGCCATACCTCCCCCGTTCAAAACGTTTTTGCCAAAAACGGGCGCGGGGTACCCACACGAAACGCTTTCCACATGCCAGAAAAGAAACTCAACACAAACTCGCCCAACACACGTCTTTCGCCGCCGAAACGCCAGGACTCCATTGCAGCAAAACCTCCCCGGGAATCCCCGGAGAGGCTTGGTACGGCGCGAATATGATGACTTTCCGGCTCCCTGGATGCGCCGAGCCGGAAACGAAGCTACTTCTGGACGTTCGCGTACTTCTTGCGGAAACGGTCAATACGGCCGGCCGTATCAAGGAAGCGCTGCTTGCCGGTAAAGAACGGATGGCAGTTTGAGCATACTTCGACATGGACGACTTCGCCCTTGGTGGTCAGCGCTTCGACTTCAAAGCCGCAGGCACAGCAAATCTTCGCCTTGTACACTTTGGGATGAATTTTTTCCTTCATGGGAATCTCCTTTGGAGTAATATGTACGCAGGGAGGCAAAGCCTTCTTGCCGCGCACGATGACGGAATCCAAGTTAATATCCTAACGGTTCCCCTTTTGCAAGTTTTTTTATCGCCCTCAGGCTTCACCTGCGGCTCTGCTCTTCCAGAGTCTTTTCACCAGGCGTGACTTCCATTTTCAGGTAGAGCGGGTAATTTTTTTCCAGTTCGTCCAGGAAAAGCGGAGACGGCGGCATTATGCTGACGGATAACGTGCCGGGCCGTTCAAGGAACACACCGAGTTTGTCCAGCATGGCTTTTGTCTGCGGCGTGCGCTTCGAAACGGGGAGCAGCCTCCACGCAGTCCCGGACAATTTGGAGGCGAATTGAGCCGCGTCAATGCCCAGCATGCTCCGGCTGAAGCGGACAATCCGCCCGAGAATGCCTCCCTCGGTGTAGGAAGCCCGCAGAGAAGCCAGCTTTATACGCTCACAGGGGATATCTTCCTGAAAAAAATCCTCCAGCCGCAGAGCCGGCTCGAACAAAAATTCGCCGGCCCCCTGCACCTCACCCATTTCTGCGGCACGCCCTTTCACACGCAGCACAGCCGGCGTTTTTCCATCCTGCGCTGGGACCACGCCTCCCAGCGACAGATTGAGCGCCAGTTCGCGATACCCAAGCATACCCAGATATCCCAGTTCGGGATAATCGGTTACTGGCAGGCGCATTCCTTCCACACCACAGTCGAACGTGAAGGGATTGTTCACCGGATTGCTCCAGTACAGCGCATCCATCTTGAGTTCAGCCTCGCCGCTTCCAAAACTGAGCCCCCGCAGCTCCATTTTTTTCACCAATGGCTTTTCGCCCAGGAAAAGGGCGCGCACAGTGTCGAACGAAAACGCGTCGTCATCCTTTTCCGCGCGTTCCAGGGTTTCAACCGCCTGCTTGGAAATGACAAGCTGATCTGCCAAAAAAGAATCGGCCGTCATCAGCTTTTCCCCATTGCCCCCCAGCATCCGGACCCGGGCGCCGTTTACCGTCCCCGTAAACGGAATGTTTTCATGCTCTCTGAATAAACAGGACCTGATCAGGCTTATCCGGTCAATTCCGCTCACATGAATTTCGCCAAAAGCTGCCTCGGCGACTTCGCCATCAGGAAAAGTGAACACGCATTCGTTAAGGGTAAGGATATTGTCAACCAGGCTGTAGCGCACCCTGCTCACTGTGGCTGTACCTTTGTCTTCTTCAAAGGCGCGCTGGATTTCCTCCCGGACGGTTGTTTCAATCTGCCGCTCAAGCAGGAGGGGTCCCCCCACTGCCGCGGCAATCGCCATTGCCAGCGCCAAAAGGCCTTTCCACGACCAGAACCAGTGTTTTTTCATCTATACCTCTACGCGGCGTTGATTGCTTTTTTCAAGGTTAGCATTCCTCCCAGGAAAGCAAAAGGTCAAGCGAGATATTTTCAGTTAACATTTTTGTAATAGTCATATTTTTTCCTATTTTAATCCTTTCATACTTATTTTATTGAATAAAAAAAAATAAAAAAAACTTTTTTCCACTACCGTTACACTATTGTCAAATTTAAAAAAGAAGTCTACTCTTCCTTCCCGTATCTCATTCTTTTATTTCAGCCGGGGCACGGTGCCGCGGCAATTCTGGAGGCTTTTCATGAACTACGTGCATGACGTACTGGACTCTCTCAAGCGTTACTATCCCGAACAAAATATTTTCCTGCAGGCTGCCGAGGAAGTGCTGACTTCTCTTACTCCTCTGCTCGCCGCCAATCCCAAATACGCCAAGCACAAAATTCTTGAGCGCATCGTCGAGCCTGAACGAACTATTTCCTTCCGTGTGGAATGGATAAACGACAAGGGAGAAATTCAGGTCAACCACGGGTACCGCATCCAATACAACTCCGCCCTCGGCCCGTACAAGGGGGGCTTGCGTTTCCATCCCAGCGTCACCGTGAACGTACTTCGTTTTCTCGGATTCGAACAGATTTTCAAAAACGCTCTCACCGGTTTGAGCATCGGAGGTGCAAAGGGCGGGTCCGACTTTGATCCCAAAGGCAAGTCCGACCCGGAAATCATGCATTTCTGCCAGGCCTTCATGGGCGAACTGTATCGCCACATCGGCCCCACTATCGACGTGCCGGCCGGAGACATCGGCGTAGGCGGCCGGGAAATCGGCTATCTTTACGGCGCGTATAAAAAGCTGACCGCCCGTTATGAAGGCGTGCTCACTGGTAAAAATCTGCTCTATGGCGGCTCTCTGGCGCGCACCGAGGCCACCGGGTACGGCCTTGTGTACTTTACCCAAAGCATGCTGGCCGCCGCTGGTAAAAGCCTTGAAGGCCGGATCTGCACCGTATCCGGAGCAGGTAATGTCGCCATTTACTGCGTAGAGAAACTCCTGCAGGTCGGCGCCTGCCCCGTCACCGTGTCCGACTCTCTGGGAACCATTTACCAGCCCAGCGGTATCAAGATTGATGTTCTCAAGCAGGTCAAGGAAGTGGAACGGGCCTCGCTGACCCGTTACGCCGAACTGTGCCCTGACGCCAAGTATATCCCCGTCGCGGAATACCCGGAAGGGATGAATGCCGTCTGGGCCATTCCCTGTCAGGCCGCTTTCCCCTGCGCCACTCAGAATGAGCTTTCCGCTCTGGCGGCGCGCACGCTGCTCACCAACGGCTGTGACTGCGTAGCCGAAGGCGCCAATATGCCCAGCTCCCTTGATGCCATGCGCACCTTCATCGAAGCCGGCATTCACTACGCCCCGTCCAAAGCTGCCAACGCCGGCGGCGTGGCCACCAGTCAGCTGGAAATGGCCCAGAATGCCAGTATGGTGCACTGGAGCTTCGAAAAGGTTGACCGCAAGCTGCACGACATCATGACCAATATTTATGAGCAGGCGGCCAGCACGGCGAAAGAATTCAATGCCCCTGGCAATCTGCTGCTTGGCGCGAATATCGCCAGCTTCCGCCAGGTGGCCGACGCCATGATCAGTCAGGGCATATATTAGTCCGTATTTCCTTAATCTGCCGGCTTTCCCTCATGCCTTGCAAAGGGAAAGCCGGCTTTTTTTGAAGGCTCGTTTCTCTTCCGTGCCGGCCGAGGGGCAGGGTTGCCTTCAGCGGCAACGCGCAGGGAGCAAAAAGTCCCCCGCATTCGTCTTTCCCGGACAGTTTCTGGTAGCTGCAGGGAAAGACGCGCTGATGCCAGAAGCTATTTTTCAGTCTCCAACGCCTCAAGAGCGGCCTTGGCTGCCGCTTGTTCCGCGCCGCGGCGATTGCCGCTGCTTCCCCGGAAATGCCGGCCGTCTGGAAGCGTCACCACAGCGGCGAAGACCGGAGCATGTTCAGGCCCCTCCATCCCGTCCGCCGCGTAAACGGGAAGCCCGCGCGCCAGGCCATCCAAACGCTGGGTCTTCTCCTGCAGCAAAGTTTTATAATCCTTCTGGGGAGGAGCCGCGGCAGCGGGGCCATCCGGCCAGCGGTCCCTGTACAGTTTTTCCACTACCTGCCGCGCGGCGGCAAGTCCGCCGTCAAGATAGGCCGCGCCAATAACCGCCTCCATCGCGTCAGCCAGCAGCGGATCTCGATCACGCCCGCCTTGAGCCTCTTCGCCGTGTCCCAGCTTCAGATATTCCCGCACGCCTGACAGCCGGGCCAAAGCCGCAAGCGTCGTGGTATTGACCAGCCCTGAGCGCAATCGCGTCATCTCGCCTTCACGCATGCTGGAAAACCGGCGGTAGAGAACTTCAGTGACACACAGTTCGAGAACCGCATCGCCAAGGAATTCCAGCCGCTCATTGTGCACGCCGTCCTTTTCCGAAGCCTGCTCGTTCACCCATGAGCTGTGCGTGAGGGCTGTGCCCAGCAGCTTCTGATTCCAAAACGTATACCCCAGTCCCATGGCCAGTTCTGCTGTATCCATCGTTGTACTCTCCCATGGCTCAATACTGCCCTTGGCTATCACAGATCCCGTTTTTTGACGAATACTATTATTATCAAATTATTACGCACAAATACAAAAGCTGCAAACGCCATAAAAACGCTCGCTCCGCGCGTTCTCCGAAGAACTTTGGCTTGCTTTTTTTCCTCCGGAGCAACGCCCGTCCCGCGGGCAAAAGGCCTTGACAGGGGCCATGAGAACCCCTACCTAAGGACTTGTCCCGCGGACTCTCCGCGTATTTGTCCATTTCTAAGGAGAACTTCCATGGCTTATGATATCCGCATGGTCAAGCTGGTGACGGGCGAACTTGTCATCGGCAAATATACAGAGGCAGGCATCAGCGATGCCGCCATTCTTCAGGTTGTTCCCGTCCAGCAGAGCGGCGTGCAGATGATGATGCTTCCCTATGGCTATCCTTTTGAAGAAGAATTCAAGGGTTCCATTGAAGCGCGTCACTTTCTCTATGTCTACAGCAAACTCCCCGAAGGTCTGGAACAGAAGTATCTGGAAGCCTGCACGAACCTGACGCTTTCCGGCATGAGCAGCCTGGATCTGAAGGGCGCAAAACCCGTGGCCGGTCCGCTGATTCACTGATTTTCCGCTGTCGCCCAAAACCCTTTTGCTGCGCTTTCATCCTTCTGGGCAGGGCAGGCCGGTGAAATATCGCCGGCCTGCTGTCCGTGTTTCGTTTTTCCCGCACACGCCATGAAGCAGATTCTTTCCCTCCTGCCCCGCCCCAGTGCCTATCTTGGAACCGAGGAAGGCAGCGTCCGTAAACCGCTCCTCCCCGGCATGCTTCACTGTGCGCTGGCTTTTCCCGACATGTACGAGATAGGCATGTCGTACCTTGGCCAGAAAATTCTGTATACCATCCTGAATAATCGCGAGGACGTACTGGCCGAACGCGTGTTTGCGCCTGCCCCTGATGCCGGCGCGCTGCTGCGTGAGCACGGCCTGCCGCTCGCCACGCTGGAATCCGACACAAGCCTGCACCGCGTCCATTTGATTGGCTTTTCTGTTACCCACGAGCTGTGCTACACAAATATCCTGTACATGCTCGATCTGGCCGGGATTCCTCTGCGCGCGGCTGAACGTGCCCGCGGCGATGATCTCTTTGCCTATCCGCTTGTCGTGGCGGGCGGAGGCTGTACGCTGGCCGCGGAGCCGCTGGCTCCCTTCGTTGATCTGATGGTACTCGGCGAAGGCGAAGCGGTTCTGCCCGAACTGTGTACGCTGCTGCGCACCGCCCGGAAAGAAGGCGTCAGCCGGTCACATTTTCTGCGTGAAGCCGCCCGCATTCCCGGTGTTTATGTCCCGGAATTGTACGCCGTGGAAACAGACGGCGTCTGCCACCCCATTTTTGACGGGCTTCCCCGGCCGTCCCGCCGCATTGTGGCGGACCTTGACGCCGCGGACTATCCGACACAGCAAGTCGTGCCTTTTGGCGCCATTCACAACAGGCTGAGTCTGGAAATCGCACGCGGCTGCACACGCGGCTGCCGTTTCTGCCAGGCCGGCATGCTGTACCGTCCCGCGCGGGAGCGCAGTCTGCCCACATTGCAGGCCACCCTGCGCGACTGCCTTGCCGCCACCGGTTTTGATGAAGTTTCCTTCCTGGCCTTAAGCGCTGGCGATTTCTCCGCTCTCAAGACGCTTTTTCTCGACGCCGCCGACCGCTGCGCCGGAGAGCAGATTTCTCTTTCCCTGCCCTCACTGCGCGTAGGCTCCATTGACGACGCCATCATGCGGCGCATGGCTGATATCCGCCGTACCGGCGCCACGCTTGCGCCTGAAGCCGGTAGCCAACGCCTGCGCGACATCATCAACAAAGGCATCACTGAAGAGGAACTGCTTCTCCACGTGCGCAAGCTGTTCCAATACGGCTGGCAGCAGGTCAAGCTGTATTTCATGATTGGCCTGCCCGGTGAAACGGACAACGATTTGCATGCCATCACCGAGCTGTGCTGCAAGGTCCGCGACGCCGCCGGCAGAGGCCTGCCGCGGTTGCAGGTGACGGCGGCCCTTTCGCCTTTCGTGCCAAAGGCACATACGCCATTTCAGTGGGAAGCGCAGATTTCGCAGGAAGAAATGGAACGACGGGTGCACCTGGTGCGGGAAGAATTCAAACGGGAAAAGGCCTTGAAGCTGCGCTGGCACGAACCAGCCATGAGCCGCCTTGAAGGGCTGATTTCACGCGGGGACAGACGCCTCGCCGATGCCGTGGAGCTTGCCTACCGCAAAGGCGCTGTGTTTGTTGACTGGATGGAATATTTTGACCTCGCGCCCTGGCTGTCCGCGCTCGACGAGCTTGGCCTTGACTTTGATGCTTACACCGGCGCGCACGACATTTCCCGTCCTCTTCCATGGGAACATCTTGAAAGCGGTATCTCCCGCAGCTTCCTGCTTAAGGAGCGTGAACGCGCCTTTGCCGGCAAAGTGACTCCGGACTGCCGCTACAACGCCTGCCGGCACTGCGGAGCCTGCGACACGCCGGCCGGCCCCTCCCGTCTGGCCCGCGATCCAGCACGCCCCGATGCGTGCCACAGCAACCGGCTGGTCTTTCCCAAACGCGACCAGACTCCCTGCTCTCCTGAATACGACGAGAACGGACGTCTTGCGGCGCCGCCGCCAGCTCCGAAAAAAACCGCTCCGCCTTCCATCGGCAACGGTTTGGGCGTCAAGGCTGTGCGCTACCGCATCTGGCATACCAAGGAAGCCGAGGCCGCCTTCATCAGCCAGCTGGAGCTGCAATCCTTC
>Ga0208297_1001295_pt1 | contig 25948 bp, 22 predicted proteins | sample LMS_cellobiose_e_FD_187367 | JGI IMG/M metagenome (GOLD analysis project Ga0208297, IMG submission 187367) | Rumen-fistulated moose microbial communities from Alaska, USA - LMS_cellobiose_enrichment (SPAdes) (version 2) | ecosystem: Host-associated > Mammals > Digestive system > Stomach > Rumen... | reverse complement strand
TTGAACTCCTCAGGCTGTATAGAGGTTACCATATCGCTCACAATCACGTTCTGCAAGGTGGAGAACCCACGGAACGGACGGCCGTCACTGATGTAGTTGCGGCCCAGATAGACGCTCTCAAGAGGATTGTCACTGAAGATGCAGTAACCTGCATAATCCCACAGTCTTACAGGTCGGTCAGCATCATCAAACCTCACATTCTTAAGGCCGCCGTTACTGAATGCCCATGCGCCTATAGTATCAACGCTGGCAGGAATAGTTATACTTTCAAGATCAATGCAGTAGCGGAAGGCCTCACCACCTATCTGATATACATTTGATGGGATGTTTACCACACTCAGGCTGTCACAACGGTAGTATTTACAACTTATTGTTTACCAAATTGTTGTGATTTAAACGGTAGAAAAGTGATGACGTGGATTCTATGGATGGAGAGAATGATGAAGATTTAACGTTTTTAACTTTCCGTAACGCATGCATAATCAAAAAGCAAGTGTTAATCATAATAAAGGTTGAAGACATAAGTCCTCAACCTCCGAGTTATTTTAGGGTGACCGGTGCACCTTGGAAAGAAAATCCTTTCCCACAATCTACTCAGGCCTTACTCTGTTGCCAGACTTGACATAACTAAACTCGAATGGTGTATATTAACATGAGCACATCTAATAAGACAGAAGCCAATCCTAACCAAAATGCTACTGGATTTGTAGATAGAAGTCCAGCCACTGTCAATACTATTGATAACACGCTAATAGCGGATTGCCATGTATTCAGCTACCCTTGTACCATGGCTCTTCCGAGCATCATACAATCGAAATAGATACATCCGTAGCCAATTATCTAAATCTATGTTGATATACAGGTTAATATCAATGATAAGGTACTGAGACCAACTTCCTCTTCCGCAGAGGAGTACTTGAGTGTAGGTAGTATCTTCTTTTGAAAAAAAGATTTAACTGCCTACACTTTCTTACTTGCAAAATTCTTTACGTTCATAATCATGTAAAAATTTAAATTTAATTTCCTTGGCTTCTTTATATCGTGTATCCAGCATCACACACCTTCTGAATACTTAGGAGCGTCCTACTCTCCCACAAATATATGCAGTACCATCGGCGTTGCAAGACTTAACTTCTCTGTTCGGAATGGGAAGAGGTGGTATCACTTGCGCTATAACTCCTTCTAATTTTTTGTAGCAGACGATGGTATCGAACCATAAACTTTAAGTTCCACCTGTGCATCTGCTTGTTTCATATTAACTCCCTAATTGCCAAATAAGCACACTAGATAATATGGCAATCTTATGCTCATACTTTATTGTTTTATCTATAGCTAATCTTCTTGAAAGCAAATATCTAGTCTTTTTTTTCAAGCACCACCCACACCCCATCATTGTCCTTGCCTTCACGCTTCAGAACACCATTTTTTTGTAACGCAGAGAGGTCGCGTTCGATAGTGCGTTGACTCACCGACAAAGTCTCCGACATTTGTTTGCCGGTAATTGTCGGAGATTCTTTGATGAGATTGAGGATTTTCTGCTGACGCTCAGTGAGTTTCGTCTCCGACATATCTCCGTCATGGTCTCCGACATTTTGTGTGTCGGAGGAGGCGAAGATAACGGTCTGGAATTGGGTGGGAGTTGATTTGAACTTGGGTTTTAGCTCGTCCTTATAACCTTCCAAGGCTTTGGTCTCATTACAGATGCGTGTGAGCCCACTGCCTCGCTTCTCCATATAGTCAAGTTGAGCCATTACGTTTGCAAGTATGGGATTACGTCTTTCAGAAGATACATCTTTAATGTCCAAATCCTGTATCAGTAAACCATTGTACATTCCGCCTGGAGATGTTACAGTGAGACGGTCATCGTATATGTCAAGATGCACTTCACCACCCATCACGGTGTAGTCACGATGGATGAAATGGTTTACCATAGCCTCCAGAACAGCACGTTCTGCATACTCTGGTTTATTCTTTCGCCCATCAGGCAATTTCTCCCAACCTCGCTTGGTGTTTGACTTCACAAAGTTCATTGCTTCACGGAGTAGCATGAGGACATTGCCTGTAAACTCTGCATCGTTGATGGCATCGCCCTTCTCCTTACCATCCCATCGTGTACAATAGAGGCGTGATTGCCACATGGGACTGTCATCCGCAAACAATGCTCCTGCATTTGTAAGAATCCCAGCATTAGTGACAAGGCCAAATGAAAGGAGATACTTTTTGTCCCATTCTTGATTGGTACGCTTTTTAAACGTATTGGCCAGAATGGTGAAAGAATAGTTCTCTGCCTTATAATCAGTATGAAGGGAATCAAAAGTCTTATTTGAACCTTTCAGTACTAAACGAACCATTTGTTCTGCCGTTGCAGGTATGCTCTCATCGCCAACACGAACGAAGGCTATGCGCTGACCATCACCAACGTAGTAATATGGGGTATAATGCCCTTCGTCGACTTTGAGTTGCAAAATGTGTAAGCCATCTATATCATGGGGAATCATCTCCACCTCTGGCAGGGGATCCATATAGTCACGAATCCTGCTACTGATGGCCTCGCATACATGCTGCACATCTTCAAGTCCTTTGACGACGCCGTCATTATCAATGCCAAAGAAAAGGGAACCACCCAAGCCATTGGCAAAGGCACTTACGCTCTTCAACCAACTCTTAGGTTTCTTCTCTTCTAGCATCAACTTGAAATCGTATGCTGTACATTCAGCTATCAGAGTCTCTAATTTCATTTATAATGACGGTTACAATAATAAAATAAGATTTCTTGTATCTTAGTTTGCAAAGGTACTACTTTTTCTCGAAAGGGCAACATGAAATAACTGTTTCACGTGCTTATTTAAGCATTTTTTATCTAAAACAAGTCCATTATATACCCAAAAGAAACAAATCTTCTAAAAAAAATTTATTATAGAATTACCATTTCTCAATTACTTTTGAAATATTGATGTTATTTCAATTTTATGAAATAGCAGAATAGAGGCGTGCATTATCGCACAAAATTGTGCGAATGCGCACAAAATCGAGACTATATGAGGAATGGGGGAGTTTTTGTTTGGGAAGGTGATGGCTATATAGAGTTTTTTCTTTATCTTTGCTGTCGAAAATAGGTAAAATCAGAATTAGATGGAAGAAAAGAAAAAAGGTAAGATACTCGTCATTGACGATAATGAGGACATTCTCTTTGCACTAAACCTGTTGCTAAAACCGCTGGTAGAAGAAATCCGTGTGACAAAACAGCCAGAACAGATAGATCGATTCTATGATATGGTACATCCAGACGTGGTGCTGCTAGATATGAACTTCAGGCGCGATGCCATCAGCGGCGAAGAGGGCTTTGAATGGCTGGAGCATATTCTGCACCGCGATGCACAGGCGGTGGTCATTCTTATGACGGCCTACGCCGATGCCGACAAGGCGGTGCGCGCCCTGAAAAGCGGTGCCACGGACTTTATCACCAAGCCGTGGGACAACTCCAAGTTGTTAGCCACGCTCTTTGCGGGCATCGAACTCAGCCACGAACGGCACAAGAACCGCCTGCTGGAACAGCGCATGGAAGTGGCGGCCTCGCCTTTCGGGGCTATGGCAGCCCCCACCATCATCGGTGATAGTCCAGTCATGCGCCGTGTGCTCCAGACAGTGGCACAAGTGGCACCGACGGATGCCAATGTGCTGATTCTCGGCGAGAACGGTACGGGCAAGGATGTCATCGCCCGCCAGTTGTGCACCCTCTCTGGACGGGTAGAGAAGCCTTTTGTGAGCATCGACCTCAGCAGTGTACCTGAACAGTTGTTCGAGAGCGAACTCTTCGGTTATGAGAAAGGGGCATTCACGGGTGCGCTCAAGTCGAAAGCCGGACGCATGGAGGCAGCCAATGGCGGCACGCTATTCCTTGATGAAATAGGCAACCTGCCGCTGCCTTTGCAGGCTAAGTTGTTAGTCGCCTTGGAACGTCGCGAGATCTCGCGACTTGGCAGTACCCAAGTGACGTCCATCGACGTGCGTCTACTCTGCGCCACCAATGCCGACATCCATACAGAGGTGGCTGAGGGACGTTTCCGCGAGGATTTGCTCTACCGCATCAACACCATCGAGATAACCATTCCCCCTCTGCGTGAACGTGGCGAAGACATTATCCTGCTGGCAGAACATTTCCTCCATACTTACGCGAATAAATATAATAAAATGGTCAAGGCGCTCAACCGCGATGCCCGTCAGCGGCTGCTGCGCCATACGTGGCCAGGCAATGTGCGTGAATTGATGCATACCGTGGAGCGGGCCGTGCTGTTGGCCAAGGGATCGGCTCTCTGTGCACAAGATTTTGTGTTGAACGAAACATCACGACGGACAGCACAGACACAGACGTTGAACCTGGAACGTTTGGAACAGGAAGCCATTGAGCGGGCGATGCAGATTGCTGGAGGCAACGTCACTCGTGCTGCTGAATTATTGGGAATCACAAGGTTTGCACTCTATAGGAAACTGAACAAATGAAAACATATCTGTTGTATATCATGGGGTTTGTTGCCCTCATGGCGGTCTTGGCCATCAGTATCCATGCCCACCTAATATGGCCATCCATCGCCCTCGTCGTGATGCTACTGTGGCTGTGTGTCTCACTATATGGCCGCGTAGGCCGTCTGCTCTATGCTTATCACGAGATGGAAAAGGAGAACGAGCGGCTGCATACGCGGCTGGCAGAGGCTGAGCGACAATTGCAATACCTGCGACAGTTGACGGAGAACGTGGATACCGCCCTCTTTGTCTGCTCCACCGACGGGCGCATCGACTGGATGAACCATGCGGCTAAAGAACTCACACATGGTACATCCCTTCCATCACCTGTTCTACAGGCCATCGCCAACCACACTGAGGTGGTGGATGGCTGTGCGCTCTCTACCGTTCTGCTGCGCATCGACGGACAGCGGCGCCTCGTGGTGGCACTGAAGGATGTGTCTAAGCTGATGCAACGACAGGAAATGGAAGCGTGGCAGCAGCTTATCCGTGTGCTGACCCACGAAATCATGAACTCCCTCACGCCCATCATCTCCATCAGCGAGACCTTAACCAATGAGAACGAAGCCTTCGCCGTCATCAACCGCCGTTGCCATGTGCTCCTCGATTTCGTAGAAAGCTACCGCCAACTGACGCGCATCAAAACTCCCGAACGGACAACCTTCCCCGTCAGCGAACTCTTTGAGCATATCACAGGACTCTATCCACAAGTACAGACCCAAGGCGAGGGACTGTTGACGGCTGACCGTTCTCAATTAGAACAAGTAATTATAAACCTAATCCGTAACGCCTACGAGAGTGGTGCCACAGAGGTAGAAATCATAATTAATAACGATAATGAAATCCGCGTAAAGGACAACGGCAGCGGCATGTCGATCGATGTTCTCGGCCATGCTTTCATCCCTTTCTTCACTACCAAGCCAACGGGTACCGGCATCGGTCTCAGTCTCTGCCGCCAGATTATCCTAAAACATGGCGGCACCATCACTGTCGATAGTCAGGAAGGCGAAGGCACCACCTTCACCATCAAGTTGTAACACCGTGCTTTTCCGCACACATTTGAGCATATTCGCACACAAGCACAACAATGTGCTATTTGTATCTTGTTGAATACCAGGCACTTCTCGTTTTGGCACGGTTGTTGATATATATAAAGGTGTAAACATGAACATCAAATTATCAATGAAACAAGCATTTCGCATTATCTCTCGTATGAAGGGCTACACGGCATTGTCGCTGTTGGGTCTCATTATTTCTCTCAGCGGCACAGTTATCATCAGCCGCTATCTCTATCAGGAGTGGACTATCGACCACTTTATGCCTGCGGTCAACCGCACCTTCATCTGCTGCGTCCAGTATGTAGGGGAAAGTGAATGGATGCCGATGGAGACCTCCGACCCTAACCATCAGGATTGCTTCGTCTCGCCCGTCAAGAACCAGAGCGACGTGGAGTGCTGGACGGATGTGTATTTTCGCTCTATGTATGCCGTCACGCCAGATAAGGGTGAGACCTTCTATCCGCTTGCCGTCAGCGTAGACTCCACCTTCACGCAAGTTTTTCCGTATGAAGCAGTGGAAGGAACAGTCGTGCTGCGGGCCAAAGGCCAGTGTATCGTGAGCGAGAAACTGGCAGTGCGGCTCTTCCCTGGCGAGAGTGCCGTGGGCAAGACCATCACCGTGGGCGAAGAAAACGACGTGAATACTATTGTGGGCGTGTTCCGTCAACCCAGAACCAAGTCAAGTTTCCGCTTCGACATTGCCGACTTCGCCGATGAGGACTTCTATGCCCCTCAAAACAGCTGTTGTGTAGGAATCGTTCGTTTGCGCGAGGGGGCTGACGTACGTGACTATAACCAACGGCAGCCCGAACAGCGATTAAGTATGTTCCACGACAAGCCTGTGCGCTATGGTCTACGCCCCTACACGCAGGAATTGCAGAGACTACTGGATAAAAGATATTATGGTGATTATCCTTGCTTAACCTCCCACGCCTCGGCTACCCATCTCTGGATGCTGTTGTTCGTGGCCGTGCTGTTGCTGTTCGTGGGCTTGTTTAACTTCGTGAACCTCTTCGCCGTGATGCGCTCCCACCGTCGTCACGAGTTGCATGTGCGCCGCCTCTTCGGAGCCTCCCGCTGGAACATCTTCTGCCAGCTCTACGCCGAGACCTTCCTACTTGCTGTCCTCACCATGATTGGCGTGTGGACGGTGGTGGAACTGACGGAGCCACTGCTTGCCACCTATTATAATATGGAGGTGTTGCCGCAGTGGAAGTTTGACGTAGGGTTGACGTTAGGAATCGTCTTCGGATTACCTTTCATCTCCGCTATCATCCCCAACCGCTCCAGTCACTACTCCTTTGGAAAAGGACTGGGGTTGGGTCTCCAGTTCTTCATCTCCCTCGCCCTGCTCAACGTCAGCATCTACTTCATGCGCCAGCTGAATGTGATGATGAACACCGACCCGGGCTTCCGCACCAAAGGATTGCTCCATGCCGTCATCTATCCACCATCCAACCGAGGGTCGTGGTCGATGGAAGAATTCGATGCCATGTTGAAGAAGAAAAGCAGCCAGACGGAGGTCGTGAAGCAGCGGTTGAAAGCCTGCCCTTACATCAAAGGCATTGACGTGGATGAGGATTTCATCAGCGGCAGCTTCCCCATCAAACTTGCCGACGGTAGCAACATTGACGCTCTGTACATCACGGGCGGGGCGGCACGGATGTACGACCTACAGCTGATAGAGGGCGTTTTTCCCGACGACAGTCTGTCGATGGAGGACTACGCCTGCGTAGCCAATGAGGCGGCCATCAAGGCATTGGGCATCAAGAACCGCGAGACCGACCTCGTGCAGTTTGCCGAACGCATTTTCTGGACTGCTGCTAACGAGAAAGACAATCCACCCTATCGCATTGTGGGTGTGGTGCGCGACTTCAACATTGGGCGACAGTCGGAGCCCATACATCCCCTGCTGCTGATGTTCTCTACTTGGCAGAAAGACTATTTGTTTGATGCCCGCCAGATGGAGGGGCGCAACTATCTGCTCGACGTGGCCGAGGGGCATGAGGAAGACATCATTCGCGAGCTGAAGGACATCGAGAAGGAACTGTTCGGCACCACAGAACTGAAGTACCAGTGGGTTGAAGACCAGCGTCAGGAACTCTACAAGGAGGACCAGCGCACGGCCCGTATCTTCGTCACTTTCTCGCTCTTGGCCATCGCCGTGACGTGCCTCGGCGTATTAGGTCTGATGATGTTCGACGTGCGACGTCGCTTCCGCGAAATCGCGCTGCGCAAGGTCAACGGTGCCACCTTCCGCGACATCGCCCTGCTGCTCTCGCGGCGCTACCTCATCATCTTCGGCGTAGCGGCCGTCGCCTCGCTGCCCGTCAGCCTGCTCGTCATCCACCGGCTTATGGCTTCTTACACCATCCGCACATCCTTCGCGTGGTGGATTCCGCTACTGAGCATCGCCATCATCCTCGTGCTCTGTGCCCTGACGCTGTGGCAGCAGTTGTGGAAGGCGACAAGGATTAAGCCATACAAAGTACTCAAAGAAAACTAAGAAATATGATCAAGACAACCAATCTTCAGCGCGCCTTCACAACGGAAGAAGTGCGCACCATCGCCCTCAACGGCGTGAACATTGAAATCGGCGACGGCGAGTTCGTGGCCATCATGGGCCCCAGTGGCTGCGGCAAAACCACGCTGCTCAACATCCTCGGGCTCTTGGATGCCCCGACCAATGGCGAATACCTGTTGGACGGAGAGGATGTGAGCCATCTGAGCGAACCCCAGCGCGACCGACTGCGCAAGGGCCTCATCGGCTTCGTCTTCCAGAGTTTTAACCTCATCGACGACCTCACCGTGGAGGAGAACATCGAGCTGCCGCTGCTCTATATGCGGCTGCCGAAGGCTGAGCGCCGCCAACGCGTGCAGGAAGCCATGCGACGGATGGACATCAGCCACCGCGCCAAGCACTTCCCCCGTCAACTCTCTGGCGGTCAGCAGCAGCGCGTAGCCATCGCCCGTGCCGTCGTAGCCCGTCCTAAACTTATCTTGGCCGATGAGCCTACCGGCAACCTTGACTCCAAGAACGGTCGCGAGGTGATGGAACTGCTCAGTCAACTGCACGACGAGGGTGCCACCATCGTCATGGTGACCCATTCGCAGCGCGACGCTTCCTATGCCCAGCGCATCATCAACCTTTCGGACGGTCAAGTCGTTACTGAGGTAGAGTTGTAAAGGTATGAAGATGTTGCTGGTCATTGGTTTGTTGGCAACCGCGTGGGCACGAGGCTTTGCGGAATCCCCTTCAGATTCCTTACGGCTGACGCTCAGCGATGCTATAGCCTTGGCACAACGGCAGTCGAGCGACGCAATGGCAGCACGTCACACTTTGGAGGCGGCGGAGTGGAGCTTCCGCTATTACAAGGCTAACTACCTGCCCGCCGTCTTTCTAAACAGTTCGCCCTCGCTGAACCGACAAATCAGCAGCATCACGCAGCCCGATGGCACCAATGTTTTTATGCGGCAGAACCAACTGAACACCGACCTGTCGCTGAACATCAGTCAGAACGTGGCACTGACTGGCGGCACGCTGTTTGTGCGCAACGAACTGCAGCGACTGGATGAGTTCGAGCAGAAGACGCACAACTACAGCAGCGTGCCGCTCTCCATCGGTTACCAGCAGAACCTCTTCGGGCACAACAGCCTGCGGTGGGCACGGCGCACCGAACCAATGCGTCACAACATCGCCCGAAAGCAGTATGCCGAGACGATGGAGCTGGTGGCCTCGCGCACAAGTACCTATTTCTTTATGTTGGCTTCGGCACAGACGAACCTCGACATTGCGCGGCAGAACTTTGCCGTCAGCGACACCCTGCTGCGCTATGCCCGCCGCCGTTATGAACGCGGCAGCATCACGGAGAACGAGATGCTGCAGTTAGAGGTGGGCAAGCTGACCGAGGAGACGAATCGCCTGAACGCTGAGGCGGAGGTGGAGGATGCCATGCAGACGCTGCGCTCATATCTCGGCATCAAGGACAATTTACCGATAGCCGTGGTGCCCGACACGCTCATCAGCGAAGACGTCGTGGATGCCGACGAAGCATTAGCCTTGGCCTTGGAGAACAACCCCGACCCGGAGCAACTGCGGCTGAACGTCGTGGAGAGTGAGAGCGCGCTGTCGTCGGCCAAAGCCAATCGCGGTCTGAAGGCAGACCTCTATATGCAGTTCGGACTCTCGCAGAAAGGCTCGACGCTGACAGAGGCCTACACGCGACCACTGAATCAGCAGTATGTGAGCCTGTCGCTGTCGTTGCCGCTGTTAGACTGGGGGCGCGGCAAGGGACAGGTACGCGTGGCGAAGTCACGCCTGGAACTGACACAAACGCAGAGCGAACAGGCGATGCAGGACTTCCGGTTGAACGTGCTGAAGATGGTGCGCCAATACAACCTGCAAGCCTATCGTGTAAAAATTGCCTACCGGACTCGGGAGACGGCCCTGCGCCGCTACGACGTGGCGCGGTGGCTGTATATGCAGGGACGCACGACGCTGCTGGAGTTTAATACGAGCATCAACGAGAAGGACAATGCCCAGCGAGCCTTTATCAATGCGCTGCAAACCTACTGGAGCCTGTATTATGGATTAAGAAGTCTGACGTTGAAACAATAAAAAATGGATATAAAGATACAGAAAAGACCGTGGTACGTAAGATACCGTATGTATTTGCTGGGCGGTGTTACGTTGGCCGCTCTTGTGGTATATGCACTGGTTCTGCAATTAGGTCCTCGAACACTTAGAGTTGAGATTGCCGATGGGCAGATGGCAACTGTCACCGAGGGTGAGTTCTTGGAGTACATCGACGTGAACGGCGTGGTCTGTCCGGCCACGACGATGCGGGTGAACGCTACAGAAGGTGGAACGGTGGAACGTATCTGCTGCCACAACGGCGACGTATTGAGACGTGGCGATACCATACTCGTCCTATCGAACCCGAAGATATTAGAGGAGATGGCCGCAGAGCGGCAGAACTACGACCTGCAACAGATGCAGCACCGGCAACAGCTCATCGAGATGCAGCAGAAGAGCATCACCCTGCGCAGTCAGGCTCTGCAGGCAGACTTCGAACTGAAGAAGATGGCACAGGACTATGAACTGGCTGAGGAAGAGGCCCGGATGGGTGTAAAGAGTAAGGCACAATTGAAGGTGGCTCGTGACGAATACGACTACAACCGCCGCCGCACGCTGCTGAACATCGAGAGTCTGCATCAGGACTCCATGCTGAATGTGATTAACCGTCAGCTCATCCGCCAGCAGATGGCGATGGAGGCTCAGAAATTAGGTAATAGCAACCGTCGACGTGACGGCCTCGTCATCGGGGCACCGACCGACGGACAGATTGGTAACCTCAACGCCGTCATTGGTGGACAGGTGGCTGCAGGGGAACAGGTAGGCGAAATAGGCGTACTGACAGACTTTAAAGTGACGGCTCGCCTCAATGAATACTATATCGACCGTGTCCAATCGGGCCAGCCCGCCACTGCCGAACTGAAAGGCCGTAAGTACTCCTTTGAAGTCAGCCACACTACGCCTCAGGTGCAGGAGCATAGCTTTGCGGTGGAACTGAAACCTTTGGAAGTTGATAAGGCTTCACTCCGTTTAGGTCAGACGCTTCGTCTGCAAATCGAACTTGGCAAGCCTGAACGCCGCCTCATTATCCCCCGTGGTAATTTCTACGCCCAAACGAGTGGGCAGTGGATAATGCTGGTGGACGAAACAGGCCAGCGTGCGCGTCGCGTCCCCATCAAATTAGGGCGGCAGAATACGGAGCATTATGAAGTTATCAGCGGCCTCAACACTGGTGATTGCATCCTTATAAGCGGTTATGAGTCTTTCGGTGATGCAGAGGCCCTTGAATTAAAAAGCCACTAAAACCGGGCATTTATCAGCCGTAACATTTTACTGAAATAAACTATTATGAACAAGAAAACCATCATCACCATCTTGTTTGCCCTCGTCGCAGTGGCGGGGCAGGGGCAAGAAATCAAGAAAGTAGCAGCCACACCCGAAGACTTCATGGAGCACATGGCCTTGTGTGGCTACGAGGTTTACACCTACGACATTTCTTCTCTGCGCGACTCCGTGTCGGGCTTCACCATCGTCATCCGCGAGTACAACCAGCAGGGGATGATTGACGAGAAGAAACTGTACGGATTCAGGACAAAGACCATGATTTCCGATTTCAACGAGAAAGACCAGCAGGAAATCTATGCGGAGAACGATGCCGACGACATGGAGCGCGGCATCTATCGCCTGGCCAAGACCCTCGCTGTTGGTTTCTCACCCGTTCAGTCGGACTCCATCGAGACCATCACCCTGCGTTCTTCTCGCTGTGATGCCTCGCCATGGAAACTGACGCTGAAGCCTATTCCCGGAGCACCCCAAACCATTTACCGCTATCAGAAAGCGCCATACCAGCCCACTTCATTCTCCCTTGACACCTTCATTCCCCTTGTCTTCTACGGCTCTTTCTGGTGGGACGAACAAGCAAAAGGGTGGCGTTTCTGTGGAGAAACCGAACTGACTGAGGAGAAAGCCAAGACCAGCGACTACTTCAAATTCTGCCCACACTATTATATCATTGGCTCAGTATTCCATAAATAAATGAAATGAATATGAACAAGAAAACCATCATCACCATCCTCCTCGCCCTCGTTGCAATGGCGGGGCATGCACAAATCCACTATCGACTGGAGGGCAACATTGGCCGTCCTGACCTGACCGATACGCTCAGCATTGTCGAGAACAGGGGCTTTGAAAAGGACGGCAATATCCTCAGCGAGACGATTGACACACTCTATATTGTAAACGGCAACATTGTACCGATAGAGGGGACTCTGCCGGAATCGGTCACGGTCACTGCAATGAACAAGACGCTCTCAACGCAACTTGTCTACATCATGCTGACCGATGGAACGACAAGGATAAACGGAACCCTTAACGATTTCGTCGTCCGCCAGTCGGGCAATCCCTTGGCCGATGCTATGAACCAGATGGAGGAGGACAGGCTACAGCTTACCAAAGAAATAACGGATTTAACGAACAGTGGCGAGCCGATAGACACGACGGCATTGATTGCTCGTGAGGATAGTTTCGTTGTCAGTATCCTAAAGGCGCATCCCAATGACCAGGTTGGAGTCGTTTGCATGCTCGACCATGCCGATGACATCTGCATTCTTTCCCCTCGGCGCGGCATTGAACTGATTGACATGCTCGACTCCACTCTGGTGGCCAAGGAGCCAAAACTCAAAGGCAAGAAGAGAGACTTGCTGACTCTACTCAGCACGAGTGAGGGTGCGATGTTCCGCGATTTCACCGTAGAGTTCGACGGCAAACAGCAAAGACTCAGCGACTATGTAGGTCGTGGCCAGTACGTGCTCGTCGATTTCTGGGCTTCGTGGTGCGGCCCGTGCCGCGAGGAGATACCGAACATCGTGGCAGCATATAGCAAATACAAGGACAAAGGTCTGCAAGTCGTGGGTGTCGCCAGTTTGGAGGAATCGGAGCGCAGCCTCAAATATGTCCGTGAGCAGAACATTCCCTATCCTCAGATATTCAATGCGGGAATGCCTGTCTTGCAACTCTACGGCATCGACGGCATCCCCTACATCTTCCTTTTCGCTCCCGACGGCACCATCCTCGCCCGCGGATTACGTGGTGTGGACATCGACAAGAAACTCGAAGAGATTTTCCCTGATAACAAATGAAATGAATATGAACAAGCAAACCATCATCACCATCCTGTTCGTCCTCGTCGCAGTGGCGGGGCAGGGGCAAGTGAGGTGTCACGTCATTAGCACGGTGGCAGAAGGAACAACGCCCATTGAACTGAGGATATACCGCGACGGCGAAGACCCGAAGAACAGCACACTGCGACCAGTGGTGAAGGATGGACACTTCGAGTGTGATGTGGAGGATGCGCAGATTGAGCGATGGCACATTGTGGACTTCGGCGAGGTGATGGAGAAGGGCATGACCCTTCGCACAGGAGAATTCTTCGTGGAGGACGGCGCGACCGTGACCATCCGGCTCGACGGCGACAAATTCGACATTCAATCCTCGGGCAAGGAATATCAGGCATGGCACGCAATGGAGCAAGCCTCCGAAGAGAAGTTCATGTCTGCCTATGAGACGTTGGACGATAACGACGAGCAGAAGATGGCGGAACTGGAGAACGAATACCACCAATGGACGTTTGACTACTACAAAGCCCACCCGATGCTCGGTTTCCTGTTCGAACTCGACGGGCGGCTCAAGGGCTTTCATTTCAATGACACGGGCCTTGCTGCTATGCTTGACATTTACCACCGCCAATACACCACGCTCTATCCTGACCACCCCGTGCATCAGCGTATCGCCGAGCAAGAGGCTGTGGGTTATCAGATTTGCGGACGAAAGTACAACGACTACGATGTGCGCACAATAGACGGGCAGCAAGTCCGCGCCTCTGAATACTACAAGGATAAGTTGACGCTCGTCATTTGCTGGGCTTCATGGTGCGTTCCCTGTATCCGCGACGCCTGCGAGATCATCCCTATCTACAACGAATACCGCAATCGTGGCCTGAACGTGTTCAGCCTCGCCCACGAATTCAAATCCACCGATGCCATGCGCAAAGCCATCGAGCGTCACACCTTCCCCTGGCCATGCCTCGTTGACCTTGACGACGAGTTCGGCGTATTCCGTAAGCACGGCACTCAAAATAGTGCCCTATTCCTCATCGACCGCGACGGCACCATCATTGCCGTGCCTAACAGCGTAGAAGAACTGGAAGCGAAACTCAAAGAGATATTCCCCGACAACAAATAAAACGAAGCGAATATGAACAAGAAAACCATCATCACCATCCTGCTCGCCCTCGTCGCAATGACGGGGCAGGGGCAAGAGCCGTTCTTCTGCACAGATTCGACAGTTGTCCGTGGGCGTATTGTTGACTATTCACCGACGATGGGCTTTCAGAATCTGACGGCACAGGTGACGGACATCTTCACGGGAGAGCTGAAGACTGCAACTGCAGAGATACGGGAAGATGGGACGTTTGAGAAGCGGCTGCTGTTGCACCATCCTATCCTCAACTGGTTTTACACAAATGAGACAAATATCAGCAAACAACAAGTACCTTTCTACCTCTGTCCAGGTGATACGTTAGAAATCTTGATATGTTTCCATGACGGCGATGTGCCAGATTGCATATACGGAGGAGGGCACTCCGCAGAAGTCGCACGACTGCTAAGAGTCAGAAACGACTATCTTAGCCTGCAAAAACTCTGTCGTTTCTTTGAAGGTGACATCGAAGCCTATAACGCTTTTGCCGACTCTCTTTATACTACTTGGCAACGTAAAATCGGCGCAATAGCCGATGCGTACCACTTCACCTCTTTCGAACGTCGGTTGGCAGAATGCGACATGGCAGCAGTCTTCGGAACCGCCTATCTCAGCTATTTCAGCCAGATACAGGACAAGATGGCGCAAGATGACCCTGCGGCTCCATATACCGCGGGTAATGCCATGATGGAACGGATCAGCCTCCCTGAAATCTATCCTCTGCTGAGGCGGTTGCCTAATAATGATTCGCTCATGCTCGCCACCAAATTCTTTCAATGGTATTTGAACGGTCTCGAGTTTTCTGCACCTTTTCGCTATCCCTTGTTTGTCAAACGTGGGATGGCATGGGGAAACAGTAGGGATGAGGTAACGGAGCAGCTGTCATTGCTTCGCGACACAGGACGGAGGTTGTTTGCTTTGGAGAACGACGGGTTGCCAATACAGTTGTTGCAGCTCCATTGCATCAACGAGGCTATTGGCGAATGGTTGGAAACAGATACGGCAGAAGAAAATTTCCGTTCGACGCGATCATTCCTCACACATCCGACTCTTCAAAGAAAGGCACAACAGATTTTTGATGAGCAGGCCAATATGGATTCCACACTTCCCTTGCCAGAAGGCGATGCCGCACACTTTGTGAAAGACATCCTTGCCCTATACCCTGGTCGCTATATTGTTCTGGATTTCTGGGCAATGTGGTGTGCACCTTGTAAGGCTGAGATTAGGGCGACAAAGGAATTCCGGCATCGTCTGCAGGAACGTTCGGATGTCAAATTTGTGTTTCTGGCCAATGAGCGCAATCCCAATCGCGAGGATTACCTCGCATTTGTCCAAGAGAATCTGGAGGGAGAGGAAAACATAGCCATTGATGACAACCGTTTCCATCAGCTCCAAGAATTATTCGGCTTCAACGCTATTCCATTCAATGTTACCCTCACGCCCGATGGCCGGATTGTCCGAAACGGGCTCCTTCTACGTGCCGCCGAAGCAGGGTTCGATAGATTCATTCTGATGCTGGAGGAAATGAAAGCGAAACTCGAAGAATGAACATGAAAACAATCATCACATCTCCCACACGTTGTTTCTATGATGTGTCCTTCCCGTTCGCCCGGTCGCGACAGGTCTTATTGAATCCAATGAAAATACACATAGAAGGCAATCTCCAACACAATCGTAATGATTGACAGGAGGGAGAGGGAGCCGACGATGTAGAATAGTTTTGCTGATAGCCAGACACCTTCGTTGTTCCTCACAATCTCCGTAAGTCGTTGGCTATGTTTCTGCCATAGTACTTCCTGCTGTTTGTATTGGTCGGCAAGCATCTGTTTCTCCTCTCCCAGCCATTGGGTATGGTGTCCCTGCATCTTCTCCCAGTCATCATCAGACACATTCACCGTCACCTTCAACTTTGTGGGCGCATCTTCCATAACATGGTCTATGTGCTTATTGATGGTGTCAACCTTGCCACTGATGGTATTCACGGCAGCACCGAGCACTCCTTCTTCACGCTGGGTTTGGCGGATTGAAGATTCCAAGGATAGCCTGGCATTGATGACGGCAGTCGTTGCCTTCTCAATGTCGGTACTCAACTGTTTGAGTTCAGGAACACGGTCGGCTATATTCTGTTCGGCATCCTTCTCCTGAATTTCCTCCTGAACTTCGTTGAACATTACATCGAAATCGGGCTTGTCCTCGTTGTTTTTACTTTTTCTAATCATAGTGATATGTGATTGTTTTAACGGTGGAAACCGCGTTTAACTGACTTTGGTTTGTACATGGAATGAGCCATCTGGAGACATCGGCGAGCATAGGCACGTTCGTCCTCGTCATCCTTCTTGCCCCAATCAGATTCAGGGGAGGAACCGCCACTGCCTCCGCAAGATTCGGACATGGAAGTAGCGGCATCGATGTACCCAGCAAAAAGAAGCATTGCAGTATGGGCAACGTTCTCAATTGTGGCGGTATCATTGCCCTCTGGAACCTGAGCCTCTTTGAGGAAGATGTCCTTGACCGAGTTTGGAATCTCAACAGCCTTGCTGCCAATAGGTGTATCGATGTTGAATATAGTAAAGGATGGCACAGGCTTTGCCTGGACTCTTGGCTGCACCTTGGACCGGGTAGATGTTGTTGTCTGTACAGTCGGACGGACTGGACGACTGCTTGGTGTGAATGTCGGGGCAGAAGGTTTCACCTTAACCTGAGTAGGTTTCGGATGGAACTTCTTCCATGTGGATTCAAGCTGTGATGCCATGAATCTCCGACCAATCTCGGAAGCCTTGAATACAGATGCATTCTTGCAGATGGTATAGCCGACAAGTTTCTTGCTCTTGTCATAGCGAGGTGTAACCTCATAGCCTTTCATACGAAGCATCTTGAAGTAGAAGTCAATGTCAAACTCCTGCATATTCCGAAGGGTGTATTCACAAAAGTCTGCTATCTCTTTCTTTCGCATGTCACGTATCTCCTTTGGCTGCTTCCAACCATGACGCATGTTGATAATTTCCGCAGCCATCATTGCTCGCGTGTGAATATCATGAACATCATTAGTGTTTCCGTCAAGGTCAACACGGCAGCAGTCCATGTGAAGGTGCAGCGTACCGGACTTGGAATCGGAGTGAAGTCCACCGACGTTCATTGAGTTGCGGAAATTGGTCTTCACTTCCTTCTTCATGCCCTTGGGGATGAGTCCGAGGGAGTCCATTGTTTCTAGACTTTCATCTTGAAGGTTCGCCCAGTCCTTCATGGTGAAGTTGGTAGCCTCTTCCTTGGAGGGGGAGATTACAAACTGCACCATGAGACGTTCCAGACTTCTCCCTACGGTTCTGTCTTGCTGATGCAACTGGCAGTGATGCTTCATCATATACCAGATGGCGGTCGGGGCAATCCCTTCAGGCATGTGGTTTACCTTGACCAACTTTGCCTTCTCTTTCTCTAATGCGTACCTTACGGCATTGCCGCCGTAGGGTACAACTTTTGCAAGCATAATCATAGTTCGCTCCTTTCTTTGGTCAGTACAGGAGATGAAATATTCTCTTCGATGCTGTACCAATGTTGGATGAGTTCGACAACAGACTTAATCCACCATGTCATGAACTTCTCTGTCCTGAAGAGTTTCAACTTTTCCTCTTCCGTTTTCTTTGAAAGGACGGTGGTGATTTTAATCAGGTCAGTCCTGGCATAGACAAGGGAGTTCAGGGCATCGACCTCTTCCTTGGTGAGCCTCTGCCGTGGATGATGCTTCAAGCCTGTCTCAGTGAGATAGCGGTTCAGGCTGATGCCACATTCCTTGGCAAGTGCTTTGAGTTGCGACCAGACTTCATCCGTACATCTGAAGGCATGTACTCTGGTCGGCGGTTTCTTTGTTATGTTCTTTTTCTTCATTGTCAATATCTATTAATGAAAGGGATGAATATAAAACTGGTTAGAAAGAAGGACACGGTCTGCGAGCCTGCGAGTAGCCCGAGAAACTTTTAGGAGTGCAAGAACAGGGACACCTGTTTTGTACTACAAAAGGATTTCTCGAAAAGTCCCTCTAAAAAATCGGGGCTTTTGGCTCCAAAGTTCCCGTCAGGGCTTAGAGGTGCTTTGCAGTTTGTCTGGCAACCTGCAACGGCAAACTTCCCTTGGGATGGTTGGGCGGTGCAGGTCGCAGACCAGAGTCCTTCGGGGCTGTTACTTTTCGCTATGGAGACCATTAGGATTGGAATAGCCATTAGACTTCTGACTGTAGTCTCCACTGCCATCAAGCGAGGCGTTGTTTAATTGTGGTGACAAAACTTCTTGCTGTGATGATGATTCATCATTTCTTTTCCCTTCATTCTGACTGCCATCGGCTTCTACATTCGAAGAAGGGATGTCAGCAGACTGATGGGAAATGTTGTTTTGAGAGGAATCGGAAGTTCTTTCGTCCTCCACAGATTTACCCACATTGTTACTATCATTAGATTGTGGTGATGGATGGGGAACCATGCTATCGGCAGACGGAATCACACCCGCGTTTCCTCCTTGGGAATTGTCGCTATCAAAGTCAGAATCTTCCGCACCTTTGTTTCTGTCATCTGGCACCTCAATAGTGAACACTCTTGCAGGTGGAACTTCCGCGGTGACGATTGCAGTGCCGTCGGCATTCCTTCTTGTTGCGAAGGGATTCTTGACAAACATGCCATCCACATACCAGCCCGAGAACGCATGAAGCGTATGGATGCGGTTATCTCCTACTTTCTGTGAAGAGGAAATACCCAGAGCCTCCATCGCCTCTATCAGTTTGGGAACCGTCTTGCGGTCTTTATTCCAGAGCTTGGCAAGCTGGGTGTTGTCAACCATCACTTGGCCGGGCAAGATTTCAACCTGTTGAGTCTTGCTTATCTGTACCAGTTTCGTTTCGCGTTCAGCAAGTTCTACAAGAGACATGAAACATTCCATGCGGTCAATCTTGTATTTCTTGCTGCGTAGATACTTCATCTGTTCCTCGGACAGAATGAAGCAATAATGAATTATATGCTCGTTCATAATTGCTTGATTTTAGATTTTATCCCCATCAAAGGGTTTCACAATAGGTTGACTTCGTCGAGCTAAACCTTCATCGTTCCAGCTGGACTTGTTCGGCTTGCGCTTGTGCGATGCAAGGATGGCAGCGTTCTGCTCCTCATCCGTCAAAGGAATGGGATTCTTGCGGTTCGCCTCCAGCCACTTGTCAATCTCATCAAGGTAGATGACCCATCGCTTGCCTGGCTTGGAGCCGGGGATTTCCCTGTTTGCAAGTTTCTGATAGATGGTCGCAAGGGGAATGTTGGTGTACTCGGCAACCTGCTCTGGCGTGACAGGGCGGTGTCTGTTCTCTCTCTGCTGAGTTGGTTTGTTCTGAAGGTTCAGCAGTAACGCCTTCATGCCCGATACTTCATCCCGAAGTTCGGCGATGACCTGCGGAAGGTCATTGAACGTAATTTGATCTTTAGTCATTTGACAACACGACCCTTTAGTGGAATCGTGCTGCAAAGGAACCCCGTTACGAATTGGAGGGCAAGACACTTTTTGATAACAGGTGCATCACAAAACAATCACGCAGTTGAGCCTCTTTTTGGGCTGTTATTCGTGGATAAAACGGGATTTTGAAGCGGATTTTGACAATATCGAACATGTAAGTATAATGAATGACAATTGAGATTACGGCTGTTTTGGGGGGTAAGATTTCAGCACAAAGGGGCATAGGAACATCAGGACCACACCAAAGTTTGGTTACTGATGTGGCTCCAATATGTGATGTCTAAGTATTGATATAGGAGAGGTGAGAAAGATTATCTTCAGTCTTTCTCTATGCCCAGTTGTGAAGGAATATGGAATAACAATCCGTCTGCACCCTGGATGTCACAATGTATCTGGTCGCTGTTGGATGTGACTGTCAGGTTCCTGAGTGTGCTATGCGACAATGGCTCCCCACTGGCTGTTACACACAAAGAAGCAAAACGACGCTCGATATAGCAGGCGCAATCATCGTTGCTGTAAACCTTGCCTTTGCCAAGTCCCAATCTGATGGCAATGTTCCATACCAGATGACGGACATCGAAGCTGCTCAGCTTGGTCTTGTATCTCTTCCACTCAACTTCAGGGCGGTAGTTGTGATCCATGGCAAATCTCAAAAGGTCTGTACAGAACTCATCCATGTCTTCCTCATAGACAAAAGGGGACATGATGTATAGAAGGTATTCATGAATGGTATCCAGTTTCTTCTTCTGGATTTCTGCCTGACTCTGATAGAAGTCATCAATACCCTGCTGGTAGGTTGAACTAGGAGAAGCAGCCGAAACAGCGGATGGCTCATTGTCGGGAGTTTCATCATCCGATATGACCTTATTATCTGTAACGGCTATCTCTTCGGTTACCTCTGTTTCGGTTATGTTATTGGAAAATTCTTCAACACAACCGACAGGGTTTATATCCTCTGGTTCATTAGCAAACGATTTTGCTTCCAAAAGAAAAACTGGTGTTTGCCCATCTTCTGCGTGAGGATTGCTATTCTCCATAGTAACCTTGTCTTTGGTTTTTCTCGTCTGCGCCATACCAACAAAAGCATACTGCACAGCCAAGTACATAGACCATAGGACTATTACAATCATCAAATAGATGATAGATACAGGAACAATGCCATCGGGAAGATTTAAGTCAGCCCACTGGCTTAGTGGAATTGAAAGAAGGAGTACTGCAACTCCCGGCAGGATTCTTGTGGAGATCCATTCGAGCCGGATGGATGCTTCCCGTGGAGTGATGGAAGATGGTGAATCTATTTTCATTGTCTTTATGTGTTATTGTTCGTTGTTTCAGAAAATGCGCTGCAAAGTTAAGAAGAATTTTGCTTATGACGTATCGTCTTTTCGTCTGTAGGCCAATGATTTATGTTTATTTGTGAATCATACTTGAAGTGAGTATGATTTTCACACTTGGCCTTTTCCTCCTTTTTCGCAGTTGTTTGATTGCTTGACAAAGGTATAACGAAAAATGAGAGCCAATTATGTGAGGGCACTGAAAAAGTCCTCAAGATATGAAGACTTCTCGATTATTAACAAAAAAGCAGATTGCACATAGCCGTTACACACGGATTAGTAATCTGCTTTTCATTATGCCCTTTTATGCCCTTTCATGTCACAGGAAGCATCCCAAATGCGTCTCTGTAGGTTCATTTGAGCGCACTATGGAAGTCCGTCCTCTCCTTAGCTGAGTTTGAGGATTCTCTTGATGTTTGCGGCAAATATGGTGATTGCCCCCTGCATTTGCATGGAGTAAAGGCCATACGACTCAGCCCTGTCATAGCCATAGACATGCTTCAGTTCTGCATTCTTGGCTTCTATCTTGTATCTCTCCCTTGCCTTGGCCTTAAATTCCGGCGTTTTCTGGAACTCCGCCTGCCTTTCCTGCTCACCAGCCTTTATGGAGATACTATAGGTTTTGAATTTTGCACCTTCTTTATAGCATCCGTCTCTACGGAAACATGTCTTGCACTTGTCTGTGTCGAAGTAGTAAGTCCAAGATTGGTTCCACCTGCCGTCTTTCTTTCCTTGCCTTGCTTTCCTGATTGCCATGTGCCCCGCAGGACAGACAAACATGCCCGCGTCCTTGTTGAAATCAAACTTGTCCTCATCTTTCCTGGAGCCATTGCTGATGATGGGATTCAGTCTGGATATCAGTTCAAATCCCCTCTTCTGATTCTCTGCCAGTCTTAGGTTTTCAATTCCGGAATATGCCGTATCACCGACGACAGTATCCACCTCCATGCCATTACTACGGCTTTGCTCAACAAGACGCTCCAATTGAGGGCCGTCACCCTTTTCGCCGGAGGTAACCACAGCTGCAGTAATAATCCTCTCATCGCTCATGGCAATATGGGTCTTGTAGCCGAAGAAAGAACTGTCCTCACTCTTGTGACCAATACGGGCATCCTCATCCTTGGACGTCGTATAGTGGTCCTCTATATCTGTAAGGGTCTCTTTAAGCAGGTTAAGGCGTTGCTTGACTGCGGGAACCTCTGCAATACAGGAATGGTCAGATACGATATCCAGCAGTTCCCTTGTATAGTCCAGTTCATGGACGAGATCCTCATCCTCATTCTTCTTGGGAAGAGTGTCTTTCATTCCCTCATCGGCATCATAGACGGCCTTCCTAAGTTGCCTGGAGCGCAGACGGAGAATCTCTAAAGGGGAATAAGGATTGGAACGTGAGGCGGTATGGGTGGCATCCACGATTATCGTCCTTGACTTGATGATGCCTTTCTCTATGGCAATGTCCACAGTCTTCTTGATGAGCAGGTTCATCAAGTCCATGTCCTTCAGGCGAAGCTTACGGAACTTGCACAGAGAACTCGGATTGATGACATCCTCCTCAGGAGCCATGCCGAGAAAGTATTTAAACGACATGTCGTAGCGGGAACGATCCACAACGTCCACGTCGGAGATGTCGTATATGACCTTAAGAAGGAGGTACTTGAACATGCGGATGGGAGACTCCGCCATACGACCATTGTCTGAACAATATTTGTCCACCAACTCCTGATATACAAAAGAGAAATCAATGAGGGCGTTGATGCGTCGCAAAAGATTGTCTTGCGGGACGACAATGTCATACAAGCCACTATATTCACTCAATACAAGCTCTTGTTCCTGAGACAGCATAACCTTTACGTTTTATGCCATAAAGGTACAAAAAATCTGCACATAGCCAAATTATTTAGTGACTATGTGCAGAGTGAAGTGTCAAAAAGATGCTAACGGGACTTTTTCAGTGCCCTCAATTATGTTGGTTCTCATCTTTCCATGTTTGTGACCTGAAAATTGTATCCTTGGTTTCATTTCTCGAAGAAATAGAACCAACAAATAGGTTTATCCCTGCCCGACGACTTTCAATAGTTGAGTTATCTTTGGCTTCAACGTGATGCGGTTGACGCTCTCGCGCTTGCTCTCGTCAGCCATGTTTGCATAGATCTGAGTGGTTTCCACGTTCTTGTGTCCGAGCATGTGCTGGACGGTATAGATACCTGTTCCTGCATCAACCTGCAAAGAACCGAAGGTGTGACGGGCACAATGGAAGGTGATGTGCTTGGAGATGCCCGCAGCTTTCAGCCAGTTCTTCAATGTCGTTCCTGTCATTTTGTCCTTGAAGTCCGGGAATACTTTTGCATCGGGTTCGTGTTCTCCGTCATAGAAATCAATGAGTTCAAGAGCCTCTTCGCTGACCGGGTTGTTCACAAGCTGCTGAGTCTTCTGCATACGCACAGTGATATACATGCCTCCATCTCCGTATGGCTGAATCTTCTTCCACGTCAATGCCTTGACGTCGCTCTTTCTGAGTCCAGTGAGGCAAGAGAAGAGGAATGCTTTCTTCAATACTGGTTCCTTGCAGTCGGTGTTGGCAAGCTTTACGAGTTCCGGCTGTGAGAGGTGTTCCTTCTCCGTTGGGATGGTGTCAATCCTGTCAAGGAAGCCATTGGGATTTTCCTTGATCTTATGGTCGCGATAGGCTGTGTGGAGAACGGCTCGGAAAGTTGACCAGTAGCCAGCAATGGTGTTGGTGTGCAATCTCTGTTTCTTGTGGATGCTCTGTGGAGCGGTATAAAGGTACTCCTTGAACTTGTTGCACAGGTCAACATCTATCTCGCCAAAAGTGCATTTGCCTTCGCAGAAGGTTTCGAAATGCTTATAGACATTCTGCCATTTGGTGTTCCTGGCATCGGCCTTCTTCTTGAACCATGCGAGGAAATTGCCTTTCTCCTTCTCTCGGTCAAAGAAGTCGTAGCGTTCATTTACGATACTCTCATAGCGTCGGCATCGCAATGCCTCGGCTTTCTCCGTCATGCGATCGTTGTAGTCCTTCTCGCGCTGGTTTCTGGGCTTGGCAAAGATGTAGATGCCAAGTGACTCATGTCTCTGAACCTTCATTGTTGACTCATCCCTGTAGCCGGGATAGTAGTCAAGGTAGAAGCTCAGCTGCGTACCTTTCTTTATCTTACGTGTACGCAAGGTTACTGTCTTACAAATGTTACTCATACTTGTATGAAATTTGTTTTGTTAATAATCAAAGGCTATGCATCTCATAGCGGATGCAAAGTAACTGCGTGATGGAAGAGTGGCCAACTTACCCATTCATAACTCATGGATAATTGCACTTTCACGCAGTTGATGCTTATTATTGGGCGTTATTGGAGCCTGTAAGCCCCGAATTGTGCCAGTCTGCTTGCCATTATTCGGTCTAATTCCTCCTTGACGATGAGGTTCTGTACACCGACTTTCACCTTGGTGATGTTGTTCGTCTTGACAATAACGCATATGTTGCTCTTGGTCAAGCCGTACTTCTCGGCAGCTTCTGCTGTGGTGTAATAGGCATCACTCGCCTTTAGGTCGGGACGGAAGATTTTATCAAGATGTATCTTTGAATAGTAGATCCTGCCATATTCTCGCTTGGTGGGAATATGGCGGCGGTAGGCTTGGGTGCGCAAGGATTCCTTGGTCGTGGAATATAGGGATTCTGCCTCATCCGTTGTGAGCCATTCTGTCAAGGCTTCAATCTCGGCAGAAATTCCGAAGAGGGCATCCATGTGCTTCCGGCTATAATAGTTCTTGCCAGCTATCTTGCAAATGGGTACTTGGTTATTCTTGGCAGAAGTATATAGCCAAGACTTCTTTACCTTGTAGATTGCCATAACGTCCTCGCCAGAGATGTATTCAAGTGGTTCAATGTCTTGAAAAGAGTTCTCTTTCCTCGTTGACTTACTTGAATCATGTTCCTTCTTCAACGAAAGGGAAGAAGGATTCTTAGGTTTGGATGTTGGCAACACTCTATGATAAGGATTCCTTGCAAGCATCTTCTCGATGTCTGCCTTGCGGATGAAAGCCATACGGCTGCTGATTCGGGATGCAGGAAGTTTACCCTCGTTTACCAACCTGTAAACGTACTGACGGGAGCATCCCATGAGGATGGCAGCCTTGGAGAATGTGAGATACTCCTGGCTGGCGATGTCTATAACAGGCTGGACAGCCTTCAAAAAGTCCTGTTGTCTCTTCTTGCGCTGAGCCTTTGCCGCCTCGGCACAATGCTCTGAACAATACCTCTGCGAACCGCTGTTACAAGTGAACTCCTTACCGCAAAAGGCACATTTTCTTGTCTTTCTCATTTGACTCCTTTTTATGTGGTTTTACAATCAATTTCATGCAAACCGCCACGGAGTGAACTTTCGTCAATCATTGACACCCATTGTCAACTCATTCCACGATGTCACGTTCTTCAAATGAGGTCACTTCCTTGCTCTTTTCCCTCTCGTTCTTCTGTCAACTGTTGTCCACTCTTGTCAACCTTTGTCAACCCTGTCCACGAGATGGCAAAATAAAAGCCCTCAAAATTCTCCGCGGTAGAAATGCGTTGCAAAGGTAAGCGGATTTTTGAGAACCACCAAAAAGCAAGTCCGAAGTGTTAAAATCTAAAAGTGGTTGATATACAGAGATTTATCTCTATGTGTTTTTCGTTGTTTATTGTTGTTTAGAGGTCTCTAAATACAGCC
>Ga0208297_1001293_pt1 | contig 25964 bp, 14 predicted proteins | sample LMS_cellobiose_e_FD_187367 | JGI IMG/M metagenome (GOLD analysis project Ga0208297, IMG submission 187367) | Rumen-fistulated moose microbial communities from Alaska, USA - LMS_cellobiose_enrichment (SPAdes) (version 2) | ecosystem: Host-associated > Mammals > Digestive system > Stomach > Rumen... | reverse complement strand
CCGCACCTCGCTGAACGCCATGCCCCGGCCCTTGAAGGCCGAATGGTACTCGCCGGCGAAAATCTGGTGGGAGAGCGCCTTGGTCCGGATCTCGATCTTCCTGACTTTCTTCAGGAGCTCGGTCGCACTCGTATTACGGGACGATGACGGCATTGATGACCTGCTCGATGATCTCTTCGGTGGTGACGTTCTCGGCTTCGGCCTCGTAGGTCAGGCCGATGCGGTGCCGCAGCACCTCCGGGCACACGGCGCGCACGTCCTCGGGGATGACGTAGCCGCGGCGCTTGATGAAGGCGTAGGCCTTGGCGGCCAGCGACAGGCTGATGCTCGCACGCGGCGAGCCGCCATAGGAAATCAGGTCCTTGAGGCCCTTCAGCCCGTAGTCTTCCGGGGTGCGGGTGGCATAGACGATGTCCACGATGTAGCGCTCGATCTTCTCGTCCATGTACACCTCGCGGACGACCTCGCGTGCCCGGACGATGTCCTCGGGACTCACGACGGGGGAGGCCTTGGGGAACTCCCCGCTGTTGTTCATCCGGATGATGAGCTTCTCCTCGTCCTTCTTGGGGTAGCCCACGACGACCTTGAGCATGAAGCGGTCCACCTGCGCCTCGGGGAGGGGATAGGTGCCTTCCTGCTCGATCGGGTTCTGCGTGGCCATCACGAGGAAGGGCCGGGGCAGCGGGTAGGTCTGCTCGCCCAGGGTCACCTGCCGCTCCTGCATCGCCTCGAGCAGGGCGGACTGGACCTTGGCGGGGGCGCGGTTGATCTCGTCCGCCAGCACGAAGTTGGCGAAGACCGGACCCTTGTGCACCTCGAACGACTCTTTCTTCTGGGAATAGATCAGCGTGCCGGTCACATCCGCCGGCAGCAGGTCCGGGGTGAACTGGATGCGGCTGAACTTGGCGTTCACCGCCTGCGACAACGTGCTGATGGCCAAGGTCTTGGCAAGACCGGGGACGCCTTCGAGCAGGATGTGCCCGTCGGCCAGCATCGCGATCATCAGGTTTTCGATCAGGTGCTTCTGCCCGACGATCACCTTGCCCGTCTCCAGGGAGAGGAGATCCACGAACGCGCTTTCTTTCTGGATGCGCTCGTTGAGCTCCTTGATGTTTACACTTTCCATATAATTGACTAATTTTGCAGTCGTTTATGCGTTATTCGATCAAGCTCTCCTACAGCGGCGCGGATTTCTGCGGGTGGCAGGTCCAGCCGAATGCTCCGAGCGTCCAGCAGACGCTCCAGGAGGCGCTCTCCACCCTGCTTCGCGCAGCCGTCGCGGTGACGGGTGCCGGGCGTACCGACACGGGCGTCAACGCAATCGGCTACATCGCTCATTTCGACGCAGCCGAGGGGCTTGACACGCATAATTTATGCTACAAATTAAATGCCATTCTGCCCCGTTCCGTGGTCGTGCATGACATTGCGCCGGCGGCGGAGGATTTCCATGCCCGTTTCGACGCCACGCGGCGGGAATACACCTACTTCCTGCACCGGGTCAAGGACCCGTTCATGGACGCGTATTCCTGGCTCTACACCTTCCCGGAGGTGGATTTCGCGGCGATGAACGAAGTCGCGAAGGCCCTCCTCGGACAGCATGACTTCCGCTGTTTCGAGAAGACGGGCGCCGACTCCAAGACCTCCGTATGCACGGTTTCCGAGGCCGGCTGGCACCGCTACACGCCGACGCATCTGGTCCTGACGGGACGCACGGGCGGGGACGATTACTGGTACTTCCGCATCGCCGCTGACCGCTTCCTCCGGAACATGGTCCGCGCCGTCGTCGGGACCCTGCTCGAAGTGGGACGCGGCAAGCGCAGCGTGCAGGACTTCCGGTCCCTGGTCCTCCCTGCCGAAGGATCCGTCGCCTCGTGCCTTGGTGCGGTGGCGCCGGATCGCAACAGCGATTATCCGGCCATCCCCCTTGAGGGGGTGCAGGGGGTGAAGACACCCTCCGGGCGGACTCTCGCAGGAGAGTCCGCCCCCGGCCACGCCCTGTTCCTCAGCGATATCGATTATTGAAACTCCTGATTCGTATCCGGCCTACGGCTGCTCCTGCAGCGCCTGCCACTCCGCCAGGGCGTCCTCCGTGCGGACGGTTTTCTTCGTGCCCTCTACGTTGAAGCTCAGCGTCGCCCCGTCCGTCCGGACGTCCAGCGTGACCGGTGCGCCCAGGATCAGGGGGAGGTTGACGTCGCCGTGGCCGGCGGGGAAGCCGCAGAGCACGGGGATGTCGTAGTCCTTGAGGTAGGAGACGATCATCTCCTCGACGTCAAGATAATCCAGGTTGGCCTCGCATTCAGTGAACTCGCCCAGGACCACACCCTTGCAGCGGTCGAAGACGCCGTTGAGGATCAGGGTGTTGATCTGCCGGTCGATGTGGGTCATGTTCTCCCCGACCTCCTCGATGAACAGGATGAAGTCCGAGGCCAGGGTGGCGTCGGCGTCCGTGCCCAGGACGGGGGTGAAGGTGTACAGGTTGCCTCCGATGAGCGTCCCGGTGGCGCGCCCGGTCCGGTTGAGCGGATGCGCGGGCGTCTCATATTCGGGGACGTTGCCGAGGAGCAGGTCGCGCAGCAGGGTGTTCGTCATCCCCTGTCCCAGGGACTTGGCCATCAGGGAGCACATCGTCCCGTGGATGCTCATGACCCCGGTCCGGTTCTCCATCCCATGGAGGGTGGTGATGTCGCTGAAGCCGATGAGCCACTTGGGATGGGCGGCGAGCTTCCTGAGCGGCAGTTTGCCGATCAGCTGGATGGTGCCGTAGCCGCCACGGTTGCAGAGGATGGCCTTGATGGAGCGGTCACGCAAGGCCCATTCGAGGTCCGCGATGCGCTCCTTGAGCGTGCCGGCATAGGCGCCGAGGTATTCCTTCCCGACGTTGGGGCCCACCACGGGCTCGAAGCCCCATTCCCGGAGGATCCGGGAAGCGGTCTCCACGTTTTCTTTCGAGGTGAAGAAGGAAGGCGAGATGAGGGCGATCTTGTCGCCCGGCTGCAGGAAAGCGGGCTGCTCGCAGGACAGGGGGGCGCCCGGCTCGGAGACGGGCTCTTGGCAACAGGAAATCATAGGCAGGAAAGTGAGGGCGGCCATGATGGCCGGCAGGATGATTCTTTTACAACGCGATATCATAATACATGAACGATTAAGCAGGACGGTTCAGGCCCGCAGGTAGGAAACCAGGCGCATGCGGTAGTGCAGGTAATAGGTCTCTTTCAATCCATCCGGAAGCCCGGATGCATCCACCAGGGCGCGTATGGCGGGATAGTCCGCGCTATAGCGGTCCAGCTCGCGCCGGATGACCTTTTCGGAGAGGCCCAGTGCTTTGCCGAAGTCCAGGAATACCTGGCGGTCCGGACCGAGCGGAAGCCGCCGGCCGTCGGCGAAGAGCCCTTTCCGCAAGGCGAAAATCTCCTCGTCCGGCAGATGGAGCCGCGTGTCGATCAGGTCGTAAGCCGGCGCCAGGCGGTAATCCCCCTCCGGGTTGCGCAGGACGGAGAAATTCTTGATATGGGCGTCCCCGTTTGAAAACAGGAAGTTGAAAAGGATACGGTCAAAGAAGCGGACGAGTTCGATGCGCCAGGCGGGCAGATACCGGCGGATGATGCCGCCGAGGTCTTCGTAACTCAGGGCGCTGTACTTGAAATCCCGGCCGTGCGTCTCTGCGGAAATGCCTGCGAGTGAAGCGAAGTCTTCCTGCTGGATTTTGCTGCCGTCCGGCGCGACGTCATAGCGCCGGGTGATATAGGCCGATTCGCCGGAAGTGAAGCGGCAGGTTGCGTGCGCCGCAGTGTCGATGCCGAACACCCGTTCTGCGATCTGCATGGTCAGGTCTTCGTTGGCCGGGCTGGCGCCGCCGTTCTCGAAATCGGTGAGGGCGGGTTTGAGGATGTGCGTCCCCTGTTCGCCCGGCTTCGTCATGACGAAAAACCCGTTGCGGATGCACATGGAGAATTTGCTCTGGGCGCCGGACAGGGAGATGCGTCCGCGGTTCTCGTTGAACAGGGCAGCGGAAGCCGTGAACGGCTCATAGGGCAGAATCGGCGAGACAGGGACGCCCCCTGTCAGGCGGCGCAGTTCCGCTGCGCTGTAGCTTGCCTGGAACCTCTCCATGCTCAAACGGGTTGAACGGTTATCGCTCCGGGGGTGTCCGTGTGGGCCGTCGCCATCAGGATCCCGAAATCGTCCTCCGGATCCAGATGGTGGATGCGTGCCTGCACCATGCGGTTGTGGCCTTCGGACAGCATGTTGGAGAAAAAGGGAAACAGGTATTCACTGCGGAATTCCTGCCGTGTCTTGGGCAGGGTCAGGCTGACGGCCGGGCAGCGGTCGTCGGCGAAGTATGCCGTATCGTAGCGGTACACATACTCATGCGGCGTGCTCTCCGTAAGCCGGCCGGCCAGCCGCCCGTTGAAATATACATCCACCGCTCTCATTTTCAGGCAACCGTTCGAATACAAGCCGTCAGATCAAGCCCGAGGGCATCCAATACGCGTTCCAGGACATCGAGGGTCGGGTTGCCCTCGTTCCGCTCGATCTTGGTCAGCGTGTTGATGCTCACACCGGCGATGTCGGCAAGCTGCTGCTGCGTGATGCGCAGCAATTTCCGCCGGGCCTTGATCGTGTTTCCAATCGTACGCATTTCACAACATATTGTGATTTCTATGCAAAAATACAAAAAGAAAAGGGATTCGCAATATGCAAATCCCAATATCTTGTGATTTTACAGGGCTTACGGCTTGACCGTGACGGCGGGCTTGCCGTCGTCGTTGGCGCGGTAGTGCGGAGCATAGAGGGATTCAATCACCGGGACGGGGCACTGGAAGGTGCCTTCCTGGGTCACGAAGTATTCCTCGGTGAGCGAGGTCTTCTCCTCGGGATAGCTGTCGAACCAGAACTCGGTGCGGTCGGCGAGCACGCTGCGGTAGCCCTGCGGGCTGAAGCTCATCCAGCCGGTGATGGAGATCGGGCGGAGCCACCAGCCGTAGCGGCCGGAGACCTGCTGGACAGGGCGGAAGGCCGCAGGACGCGGGGCGGTGAGCCGCACGAAGCTGCGGTTCTCCTCGTTCCAGATCTCATAGTTGGCCGTGACCTTGTCGCCGACGTGCAGTTCCTCGCCGTCCTGCAGTGGCTTGCCATCCCGGGTGTAGGTGCAGGACAGGGTGAAGCCGTTGCCGGAAGCCTTGATCTGCGGGAAGGGCAGGGTGGTGGTGGCGGACAGGGCGAGGACCTTGGTCTGCAGGGTCTCCTCCGTGCCGCGCAGCACGCTGCCGATGGCCTGGATGTAGGCGGGGTCGTCCTCCCAATGCTGTGTCTCCTTCTGGACCATGATCCACAGGCGGATGCCCTCCGCGACCTCGTCGTGGCCGCAAGCGGTCATCAGGTCGCACAGGAGCGCATGGGCGTAGAGCTCGCTCTCCAGCAGGCCGCGCCAAGGCATGACGGCATTGGGATAATAGGTGCCGCCGCTGCGGTGCGGCTCGGCGTATTGCAGCAGGGACTCGACGTCCTTCTGCAGGGACTTGCGGAGCCGGCCGGAGGTGAACAGGGCGATGCCCCAGGACTTGGCGAGGGAGGCGCCCTTCTCGCTGTCGACCAGGGCGCGGAGCGTCTTGAGGCGGCGGGCCTTGGCGAAGACCTGGCCGTTGAGGCCGCGCTCCTTGCGCGGGACGAGGTAGGACCTGACGGCCTTCTTGAAGTCGCGCATCTCCCTGAAGCCTGCGCCCTTGGCTGAGAAGGCGACTTCGGGATACATGGCCCGGACGTGGAGGTACTGGTCGAAACTGATGCCGCCCACCCAGATCGGGCGCCTGCGGTCACCCAGGAAACTGCTGTCGAGGAACTTCACCGCGGCGGGAATGGCGTCGGCGAGCGCCTTGGGCGCGGCGCCGCCCATGTCGGCGAGGCGCTCCAGCAGCACGGCGGTGAGGACCGGCGACGAGCTCATGCCGGCGAACCAGCCGAAGCCGCCGTCGGGATTCTTGCAGGCAAGGATCTTCTTCTCCATGTCAGCGCGCTGCTCCGGCGTGGCGCCGGAAAGCTTGCCGCCGGGCAGGTTGTCGATCAGGAAGTTGGCGTAGAGGGCCTCGGACTGGTCCAGCAGGTTCTCGCTGACAGGGAGGACCTTCTCCGGGATGGCCTCCCGGATCATGCCGAGGATGGAAATCTCACGCAGGGACGCCTGCGCGCCCGCCACGTTGATGAACTGGCTGCGCAGGCCGGCGAGGACCGCGTCGCGGTCCATGCCCGCGAGCAGCAGGGCGGAGTGGGCTTCGGTGATGGTCTGCACGGCCGGGGAGACCGGCATGGCGACGAATACGGCGTCGGAACCGTAGTTCTGGTCGTCCGCGGTGAAGCTGACCAGCATCCCGAGATCCTTCAGCGCGGGGGTGCCGATCTCGCAGCTGAAGTCGGCGGAGCCGTAGGCCGGCACGGAGAGGCTCTTCACCTTCTCGGCGACCACGGGCGCGGTCCGGTAGTCCGTGCCGTTCAGGAACTTGACGGAGATGCGTCCGGGGACGGGGACCCCCTTGCTGTTGGCTACGGTCACGCGGGCCACGTAGCGGTCGCCTTCGTAGAGGTACTGCGGCTGGACGACGGCCACCTTGACCGGCAGGGTCACGACCATCTCCCGGCGCAGGGTGGTGTTGTGGAACTCCCTGTCGTGCGCGAACAACTGTACATAATAGGTGGACAGCTTGTCCGCCGTGGTGAAGTTGAAGGTCACCAGGCCGTCCTTGTCGGAGCGCAGGAACGGCTCCCAGGCGATCGTGTTGGCGAAATTCTCCCGGATGAGGCCCTCCTGGGCGGGCGCGTCGGCGAAATCGACCGCGGCCTCCTCGCTTTCCTCTACCGCCACCCTGTCCATGGCGACGGCATCCTCCAGGACCATCATTTCGGGCATCGCCGCCCCGGCGGCCGCATTCTTGGCGAGGGCGCGGGTCGACTGCCGGGTGGTGAGGACGGTCCTGTCGAAACCATAGGAGGCGTTGACGCCGTTGGTGCTCTGGTAATTGACTTCGGGGAGCGACCGCCGGGCCGGGACGACGCTGCGCCAGACATTGGGCCGGATGGTCTCCGTGCTCTTGTCGAAGATGGTGGCGGCGAGCTCCACGCCGGCAGCGGTGCGCAGGGTGAAGGTATAATCGTGGTGCGGCGCCGTGGTGTCCAGGAAGCGGCTGAAGCTCAGCGGCAGGGCGGTGATTTCCCGCTGCTTGAAGGACGAGACGGAATACTCGAACGAGCGCCCGTCGTGGAACCAGAAGACCTTGAGGGTCAGGCTTTCCGGATAATCTGCCTTGCGGTCGAAGCGGAGGACCTGCAGGGAGCCGGGACGCCCGCGGACGCCCGCGAGCTTGACGATGCGCTTCTCCAGCAGGCGGTTGCCGTCGCCGTAGAGCTCCGCCACGATCCAGGTCGGTCCCATGGTGGTGCCCACCTGCAGGGAGATGCCGGTGCCGTCGTCCGCGATCTCCTTGAAGAAGGAGCGGACGTCGAGGTCCAGGGCGGTGTCCCGGTCGCTGGCCTTGACCACGGTGCGGGTCTCCTGTTGGGTGAACTTCTCTCCCCGGTCGTTGGTCGCCTCGGCCTCGGCCCGGATCTCATAGAGGCCGGACGGATGGCCGGCGAGGTTGAGCTCGACGGTCTCGCCGTTGACGGCCGTGCCGGACAGGATGGTCCGGCCCTCGTGGAGGACCTTGTAGTCGATCTTGAGCTGCGGATGCGTCTGCGGGTTGCTGCCGCCGCCCAGCTGGAAGCGGGTGCGGACGATGTCCTCGCCGACGATGGAGCCGCGGCCGTAGTAGTCCGGCTGCTCGAAGCGGCCGGAGACGCTGTTGTCCACCAGGACGTTCAGCGGGATATAGCGGCTGACGACGACGGTGCGGGTGAATTCGAGGGTCTCTCCGGTGGCGTCCGTGACGCGGACGGTCACGATCACGCTGGTGTTGTAGATGTTGTCCTCCGGGCCCTTGAAGCGGAGGGTGAAGTCGCCCGAAGGCTTGAGGTCCAGCTTGCCTTCCGCCAGGGTGTTGCTATACGTCCCGACCGTGTAGGTCGCGGTGGCGGAAGCGAGGTTGTGGCCGGAATAGCTGCGGATGCTGCCCTCCACGGTGATGTCGTCCGCAGGCAGGTAGAAGCGGCTGTCGGGGGCCCAGGTGAGCGAGAAGGTGGGCAGCACGAACTCGTCCACCTGGACGGTGGTGCTCTCGCTCGCGCGCTTGCCGCCCTCTTCGCGGACCGAGATGCGGTAGGCGCCGCCGCGCTCGCTCTTCTTCAGGACGAAGGCGCCGGCGGCCGTGCCGAATTCGTTGGTGGTGAGGTCCTCTTCGCCGATCACCTTGCCCTGGGGGTCGGTGAGGGTGGCGTGCAGCCGGATGCCGGCGGGAGCGGTGGCGAATCCATAGGTGCCGTCGAACAGGAGCGCCTTGTAATGGACGGTCTCGTCGGGATTGAAGGCGCTGCGGTCGGTCAGCAGGATCATCCGGCGGTTGGCGGGATTGTCCGTGCTGACGGTCTGCTTCCGCTCGTAGGAGAAGTGGTGGCGCTGCGAGCTGCGGACGAGGCCGCCGATGCGGGCCACCGCCTGGATGTGGTTGTACCAGTTGCGGTCGCCGTCCAGTTTGGAGACCATCGATTCGGGCAGGTAGGTGAACCCGTCCATCCTGAGGTCGGTGACGCGGTCGATCTCCTTGCCGTCGCTGTTGTACAGGATGATGTCGCAGGCCTGCACCGGCTCGCCCGTGAGGTAGTCCGCCACGAAGACGCCGTAGCCGTCGAAATCGCGCTTGTGCGCGATGGAGAGGGTGTGGCGGCTGTATTCGCTCTCGGTCTCCACCTTCTCGCCGGTGCACTTGATGGTGTAGTCCTTGTCGTCGATGGCGGGCAGCTCGAGGGAGAGCGTGTCCTGGATGTAGAAGCTGTTCACCGGGTTCTTTACCTCCTGGTCGAAGACCTCCTTCTTGCCGTCAAGGATGCGCAGGCGCACCGAAGGGACGTTGCGGACGACCAGGGTGGCCTTGCCCTGCACCACCTCCAGGTCGAGCTGGTGGGCGGTCAGGGTCCTCAGGATGTCCTCCGGGGAGGTGCAGCAGTCCGCGATCTCCCGCTCCTCGCCGGTGAAGCGTTTCGCGTCGTCGAGGAAGGCCTGGCAGTCGCTGGCGAGTTCGCGGTACTGCCCGGAGGTGCCTTGCTCCTGGCCCAGCTTGGTCTGGCGGCGCAGGAGCAGGTACTGCCGGGCCATCATCGAGACGGCCTGCCCGGCATGGTCGGTGACATATTTCTCCATGGCCGCCTCCGCCGCGCTGGTGGTCATCCGCTGGTTGACGGTATACTCGATGAAGGCGTCATAGGGGTAGCGTCCCGCGAAGTATTCGCGGACCAGGTCCTGGGTGGCCTTGTCGCGCCAGCGGCCGAACAGGCTCCAGAGCACGTATTCGTAGTCGTTGGCGATGTGTTTCAGCAGGAAGGGGGAGTAGGTGGAGCCGTCCAGGTTGTCGTCCTGGACGTAGAATTCGGGATTGTGCGCCTGCAGCAGGCGCTCTTTCTGCTCCGCGACATAGCTGCGGAGGCTCTCGGGGGAGGACGCCGTGCGTTCGCGGTTGAAATAGACCGCGACCGGCTCGCCGAACTGCTCGATGTCGGCGTTGGCCTGCGCCGTCAGTTCGTCGCGGAGCTTCCAGTTGGTGCTCGAACGGGACTGGACGTATTTCCAGCTGGCGTCGTAGTAGTCCCAGGCGCGGCGTTTCTGCGCGGCTTCCTTCTTGATGCGTTCGAGGATGTCGCACTGGTCCTTGGGCTTGTCCGCTTCGACGGCCTTGTCGTATTCAGCCCACAGTTTCTTCAGGACGGGATCTTCGCCGTCCCTTGCGCAGGAGGTAAATGGGGTTATCATTAAGGTTAAGAGTGTTAGGGCTATCAGTTTCGCTTTCATGGTGCGTTGTTTTTCAGGGGTCGAACAGTCCGACGGCTTCTGCTACTACAAAAGTGCTGCCACCGATATATAAGATGCAGCCGGGGGTGCGGGATGCTGCATCGAGCGCCTGCCGGACGCCCGCTTCCACGGAGCCGCAGACGGTGCAGCGAAGGTCTTCCATCCGGGCGGCCAGCTCCTCCACCGGGAGGGCGCGCTCGCCGCGGGGCGCGACGAGGAAATACTGCGCGTCCGGCGGCATCAGGGGGCGGATGGCGGCGAGGTCCTTGTCTGCCATGATCCCGTAGACGATGATCAGCGGGCGGCCGCTCTCGCGCAACCGCCGGAAATTGACCTCCAGCGCCGGCGGGTTGTGGCCGATGTCGCAGATGACCTCCGGGTCGGCGCAAAGCCGCTCCCAGCGGCCGCGCAGGCCGGTGCGGGCGGCGGTGGCGGCGATGGCGCCGCGGTCGGGCTCCACGCCCAGGAGCTCCAGGGCGGCGAGCACGGTGCGGAGGTTCGCCGGCTGGCAGGGGCCGGTGAGGTCCGTGCCGAAGGGCTCTGTGTCGAAGTCTTCCGCCCAGAACAGGGGGCAGGGTGCCGCGGCGGCACGGGCCTCGAAGACCGGCGCCGTCTCGGGATCGCGCTCTTCGACCAGGGCCGGGACGCCGGGCTTGAAGATGCCGGCCTTCTCGGCGGCGATCTTCGCCCGGGTGTCGCCGAGCAGGGCGCAGTGGTCCAGCCCGATGCTGGTCACGACGGAGAGCTCCGGGGTGAGGATGTTGGTGCTGTCCAGCCGGCCGCCGAGGCCGGTCTCGATGACGGCGATGTCCACTTCCCTGTCCACGAACCAGCGGAAGGCCAGTCCCGTCGTGATCTCGAAGAAGGACAGGCCCTCGAAATCCCTTTCTGTCAGGAGGCGGAAGACATCCTCTTCCGGGATCATGGACCAGCCGTCCCGCTCCACGAGCTTGATCCGCTCGCGGAAATCCAGCAGGTGCGGGGAGGTGTACAGCCCGACGCGCAGGCCCGTGGCGGACAGGGCCGCGGCCAGCATCGAGCAGACCGAGCCCTTGCCGTTGGTCCCGGCCACGTGGATGGCGCGCAAATGCTGCGCCGGATGCCCCAGGGCGGCGTCCAGCTGCATCATGCCCGCGAGCCCGGGCTTGTAGGCGCCGGGCGTGAAACCGCTGCCCTGCACGCTGGGATGGCGGGCGAAGAGCTCCTCCAGGAGCCGCCTGTAATCATTTTCTGAATATTCCATTGTTGCAACTGAATTCAAATTTAATTAAATTTACACGATTTTACATACCGGATGGCCGAAAAAGTACCAGCATTGCACGCGATCTACGTCATCGACGGAGTGCCGGAGGAGTACACTCCCGCACAGTTGCTCGATGCCGTGACGGAGCCCGAAGGGCGGCACCCGAACCCGGGGCCGGCCGAGGGGCGCGTGGTGGACGAGACCCTGGATCCGGTGATCCGCGACGCCGGCCTCGAGCCGGAGTGCACGGACGCCTATCTGGAGGCAGTGTGTAAGGCCCGGAAGGCCGTGCCCGCCGCCGGGGAGGAATCGTACACCCGCATCCGGATCGCCTCGGTGCTGGCCGACACGCTGTGGCGGACAGGCACCTTCCGCGCGGGAGACCTGCGGCTGGACGCCACCTGGCGGTGGAACGACACCCCGGTCGGCGCACGCGCCGCCTTCTACGCCTCGGTGCGCGCCGCGGCCGACTACATCGACGCCCTCGGCCTGAAGTTCAGCAGCTACCGCCACGTGCGGACGACGGGCCTGTCAGAGTTGACCCTGCGCGCCCGGATCACCCGCGACGCCGATGAGGACGACTACGGCTTCGTCAGCGAGCCGTTCCATTCGAAACATCCGGTCCTGGGCGCCCGCCGCGCCTGTCCGGCCACCCTGGTGTCCGACCCACAGAGCTGGGTGGTCTATATCCCGTTCGACACGGCGGACTTCCGCCTGGGCGGCTCGCTCCTGGCGCAGGAGCTGGGCCTGGGCGGCGGCCCCGCGCCGCAGATCACGGACGCGGACTATTTCCTGGACTGCTTCGAGGTGGTGCGGGAGCTGGTCGAGGACGGGATCGTGCTCGCCGGAGCCACCGTGGGCGAGGGCGGCCTGCTCAAGGCCGTCCGGGGGATGGTGGAGGATGCGGGCCTCTCCCTGGACCTGTCCGACGTGATGCGCTCCTACCAGGAGCAGAGCCCCCTGCGCATCCTGTTCTCCGAACTGCCGGGGGTCGTGATCCAGATCCGCGATGCGGATTTTGACTACCTCGATGCCGAACTGCTGCTGCAGGACGTCGCTTTTTTCCCGCTGGGCCACCCGGTCCCGGGATCGTCCGACATCCGCGTCAAAGCCTCCGCCAAGTCCGGCATCCAGACCATATTGGAATCCCTGATGCAGAATGCGGAAGGGGAAGACTAACACTGAAACTGCATGGGCAAACCAAAAATCTTCGTGCTCGACACCAACGTCATCCTGCACGACTACAAGGCCATCCGGAAATTCCGGGAAAACAACCTCGTGATTCCCGTCGCGGTGATCGAGGAGATCGACAAGTTCAAGAAAGGCACCGACGCGCTCTCGTACAACGCCCGCGGCTTCATGCGCGAGCTGGACAAGATCACGTCCGGACACGATTTCGGCGCCGGCGGCCTGCGGATCGGCAAGGACCTGGGCTGGATCAAGGTGGAGCCGAACCATCCCTTCGCCGGCGAGTACGCCGAGTTCTTCAAGGACGACATCCAGGACCACCGCATCCTTGCCACGGCCATGTGGATGCGGGACAACAATCCGGGCACCTTCGTCGCGCTCGTGACCAAGGACATCAACCTGCGCATGAAGGCGAAGGCCATCGGGATGGCGGTCCAGGACTACTTGACGGACAAGGTCCAGGATGACCGCATCGAGGAGGCGCAGCGCGAGCTGCAGACGATGTCGGTGGACGGCATCGTCCTCCAGGAGCTGGCCTACGGGCCGGACACTTCGGTGGACTGGCAGCGGGTCTTCAAGGCGAAGCCGCAGCCCAACCAGATGTTCCGCTTCAGCTGGGAAGGCGGCCGCGAGGAGACCGTCTGCGCCCGCTACGACGCCGGCCGCGACCGCATCGTCCTTGTGAAGGGGCGGGAAGCCTACGGCATACGCCCCCGCAACGACGAGCAGAAATTCGCGCTCGACGCGCTGCTCAACCCGAAGGTGGAGCTGGTCTCCCTGACGGGCGGCGCCGGCACGGGCAAGACCCTGCTCGCCCTCGCCGCCGCCCTGGCGCAGGAGCGGGATTACGACCAGATCTACCTCTCCCGCCCGACCGTCATCCTGGGCAACCAGGACCTGGGCTACCTGCCCGGGGACCAGAAGCAGAAGATGAGCCCCTTCCTGCAGCCGCTGATGGACAACCTGGCCGTGATCAAGCACCAGTTCCGCCCCACTTCCAAGGAGGCGCAGCGCATCGACAGCATGCTCACGCAGGAGAAACTGATCATCGAGCCGCTGGCGTACATCCGCGGCCGGAGCCTGGGTCGCTGTTTCTTCATCATCGACGAGGCGCAGAACCTCACCCCGCACGAGATGAAGACGATCATCACCCGGGCGGGCGAGGGGACCAAGATGGTCTTCACCGGCGACATCTTCCAGATCGACCAGCCTTATCTGGACCAGTGGTCCAACGGCCTGACGCACCTGGGCGAGAAACTGTATGGCCAGCCCCTCTTCCAGCATATCTTCCTGCGGAAGGGCGAACGGAGCGAATTGTCCGATTTGGCCGCAAAATTGTTATAATGCGAAATTTATCTTAAATTCGCGGTCCGAAAATACTGTAATACTAAACCATACCCTATGTTTGAAATCAAGAAACGCGTCTATCGTTTCGGCGGAAAGACCGCCGAGGGCGATGGCAGCATGCGTGAGCTCCTGGGTGGAAAGGGAGCCAACCTGGCCGAGATGAGCAAGCTCGGCATGCCGGTCCCCGCCGGCTTCACGATCACGACGGAGTGCTGTGCCGAGTACTATCAGCTCGGCGGCGGCTACACCGAAGATCTCAAGATGGAGGTGCGTGGCGCCCTGAATGCCACGGAAGCCCTGATGGGCAAGAAATTCGGCGATCCCAACGACCCGCTTCTGGTGAGCTGCCGCTCCGGCGCCCGCTCCTCGATGCCGGGCATGATGGATACCATCCTCAACATCGGCCTGTGCTCCGCGACGATCCCGGGCTTGATCAAGAAGACCGGCAACCCGCGCTTCGTGTATGACGCCTACCGCCGCCTGATCATGATGTATTCCGACGTCGTGATGGAGAAGGCCGAAGGCATCGAGCCTGAGGACGGCCAGGGCATCCGCCAGCAGCTGGACCGCATGATGGCCGAACTGAAAGAGAAGAAAGGCTATGCTTCCGATACAGAAATCACCGCGGACGAACTCAAGGACCTCTGCGTGAAGTTCAAGAAGAAGGTCAAGGAAGTGCTCGGCGTCGAGTTCCCCGACACGGCCCAGGACCAGCTCTGGGGCTCCATCGGCGGCGTCTTCAAGTCCTGGAACGGCAAGCGCGCCATCGCGTACCGCCGCATCGAGAAGATTCCCGATGACTGGGGCACGGCCGTCAATGTCCAGTCCATGGTGTTCGGCAACATGGGTGAGACTTCCGCCACCGGCGTCGCCTTCTCCCGCAACCCGGCCAACGGCGACAACCGTTTCTACGGCGAGTGGCTGATCAACGCCCAGGGCGAGGACGTGGTCGCGGGCATCCGCACCCCGAACCCGCTCAACGAAGCCACCAAGAACGACCACAACCGCAACCTCGCCTCCCTCGAGAAGGCGATGCCGAAGGTATATGAGGAGCTCGACGGCATCCGCAAGCGCCTGGAGAACCATTTCCATGACATGCAGGACATCGAGTTCACGATCCAGGAGGGCACCCTCTGGATGCTGCAGTGCCGCATCGGCAAGCGCACCGGCCTCGCCGCCCTCCAGATGGCTGTCGACATGATCGACGAGGGCATGATCGACGAGAAGACCGCCGTGATGCGCGTCTCCCCGTCCCAGCTCGACGAAGTGCTGCACCCGATCCTCAACCCCGTCTCCGAGAAGGGCGCGAAGGTCGTCGCCAAGGGCCTGCCCGCTTCCCCGGGCGGAGCCGTGGGCTCCCTCGTGTTCACCTCCGAGGCCGCGATGGAAGCGGCTGCCGCCGGCAAGAAGACGATCCTCGTGCGCGAGGAGACTTCCCCGGAGGACATCCAGGGCATGCGCGCTTCCGCCGGCATCCTCACCACCCGCGGAGGCATGACCTCCCACGCCGCCCTCGTGGCGCGCGGCTGGGGCAAGTGCTGCATCGTGGGCTGCGAGGCCATGAAGATCAACCTCGCCGAGAAGACGCTCACCTTCGAGGGTGACAAGAAGGTCTACAAGGAGGGTGACTGGATCTCCCTCAACGGCTCCAAGGGCTTCGTCTACGCCAAGCAGATCGAGATGATGGACGCCAGCGAGAACCCCACGTTCCTGCGCTTCATGAGCATCGTGGACAAGTACCGCCGCCTGGGCGTGCGTACCAACGCCGACACCCCGGAGGACGCCCAGAAGGCCCTCGATTTCGGTGCCGAAGGCATCGGCCTCTTCCGTATCGAGCACATGTTCTACGGCAAGAATTCCGATACGCCGCTGGCCAAGCTCCGCAAGATGATCCTCTGCACCACGGACCGTGAGCGCAAGGACGCCCTGGCCGAGCTCGAACCGTTCATCAAGGCTTCCGTCAAGAGCACCCTCAGGGTGATGGACGGCAAGCCGGTCGTGTTCCGTCTGCTGGATCCGCCGCTGCACGAGTTCGTCCCGACGACCAAGGAGAAGACCGCCGAGGTCGCCAAGGAGCTGGGCATCAGCGCCGCCGAGGTGACCCGCCGCGGCGCCAGCCTCCACGAGGTGAACCCGATGATGGGTCTGCGCGGCGTGCGTCTGCATGTGGCCTACCCGCTCATCGCCGAGACGCAGTACCGCGCCATCTTCACCGCCGTCGCCGAACTGACCCACGAAGGCTTCCACCCGCAGCCCGAGATCATGATCCCGGTCACGGTCTCCGCCCGCGAGCTGGGCTTCCAGCGCGCCATCTGCGAGCGCATCAAGGCCGAGGTCGAGGTGCACCACGAGATGATCATCCCCTACAAGTTCGGCACGATGATCGAGATCCCGCGCGCCGCCCTGACCGGCGACCGCATGGCCCGTACCGCGGAGTTCTTCTCCTTCGGCACCAACGACCTCACCCAGATGACCTTCGGCTTCTCCCGCGACGACGTCGGCACCTTCATGGGCAACTACCTCGGCCACAAGATCCTCGACGCCGACCCGTTCCAGACCATCGACACCAAGGCGGTCGGCAAGCTGGTCGAGATCGGCATCCAGACCGGCCGTTCCCGTCGTCCGGAGCTGAAGTGCGGCGTCTGCGGCGAGCACGGCGGCGACCCTGACTCCATCTCGTTCTTCAACAAGATCGGCGTGGACTACGTCAGCTGCTCCCCGTTCCGCGTGCCCATCGCCCGCCTGGCGTCCGCCCAGGCTGCAATTAAGCAGGCTGCTTAATTGCAGCGCTGAGGGCTCAATGACGGGGGGCGTTCCCCCCGGAACCCCCTGGGTCGCAGGCTCCGAAGCCGCTGATCAAGCAAATGCTGCCAATGTCCGTAAATCCGGGACATTGGCAGCATTTTTTGGCTTTTTTGCTTTCAATGTCCCGGTTTTGGGGACATTGACGACACTTCAATAAATATTATTTGGTCTGGATGACCGTGACGTCGTCGACGGCGAGGCGGACGCGGAGCCACTGCTCGATGCGGTCGAGTTCGGCGGCCTTGAGCGGGATGGCGCTCCGGATGATGGCGACGACGGCGGGGGTGGTGGAGCCGTCTTCCGCGAGGACGCTGTCGCCCCGGGTCAGGGTCACTTCCTGCACGCCGGCATACTGGGCGGCGATCTCGCGGGTGATCAGCGCCGAAGGCAGCTGCCCGGCCCGGAGGAAGTCGAGGGCGGCGGACAGGGAATCGACCTGGCCCTGCAGGGCGTCGACCTGGCGGTTGTGCCCGTCGAGGATGCCGCGGACGATCTCGGATTCGCTCATCATTTCGTTCTGGAAGGCGGCGTCTTCGTGGATGACGATCTGGCTGCGGGTGATGCCGGCCTCCTCGGCGTCGAGGTAGATCCGCTCGCGGGCGGAGGACTCCATGCGCTCGCCGGCCAGGTACAGGTCCAGCTTGTGCGGGCGCTCCTCGAGGTCGACCTTGTAGTCGTAGATATAGCTCTTGCCGAGGTTCTTGTTCTGCATCACCAGCTTCTGCGCGCTGCGGGCGAAATTGTTGTCCTGGATCATGCGGACGGCAGAGAAGACGCTCGGCACCAGCAGGATGACGAGGATCAGGGTGATCCAGCGCGCGCTGCGCCGGCGGCGGGCGTCATCCGTGCCCGCGACGGGGAAATGCAGATATTTGACGGTCACGAAGGTGGCCAGGGTGATGAAGACCGTGTTGATGATGAAGAGGTAGAAGGCACCGACGATGAAGTGCGGATCCAGGTGCGAGATGCCGTAGCCCACCGTGCACAGCGGCGGCATGAGGGCCGTGGCGATGGCCACGCCCGGGATCACGGTGCCGCCCTTCTCCTTGCGGGAATTCTCCAGGATGCCGGCGAAGCCGCCGAACAGGGCGATGAACACGTCATACAGGGTCGGGTTGGTGCGGGCCAGCAGCTCCGTCTGCTGCTCGAGCTCGAGCGGGGAGATCAGGTAGAAGAGCGTGGAGGCGAGGATACTGATCACCACCATGACGGCGAAGTTCTTGAGCGCATCCTTGACGAGCGTCGTGTCGTTGGTCCCCAGGCCGAGGCCGAATCCGAGGATCGGGCCCATGAGCGGGGAGATGAGCATCGCGCCGATGATCACCGGGATGGAATTGAGGTTCAGTCCCACCGAGGCGATGACGATGGCGCAGGCGAGGATGAACACGTTGGGCCCGCGGAAGGCGATGCCGTTGCGGATGCTGACCGCCGCCGCCGTCACGTCCACGTGGTCCCGCATGTTGACCAGTGCCTTGAAGAAGTAGGATACCTTGTTCATACGCGGCAAAGATAAGCAAAAAAAACAGGCGTTGTCCAAATTTTGGCCGGACAGGAGCCAATTACCCGAATGAAAAAAGCTTTGCTGTATCCGGTCGTTTTACAAAATAGACTTTTTTTATCCCCGATGTTCAACAACATGTCAAGTTTGTTTTGAAAATAGTAAATTTAGACATCGAATCGATTTTAAACCATTCAACATCATGAAGAAAATTGTAACTGTGTTTGCCGCCATGCTGCTGGCTGGCATGGCCTTCGGGCAGGAACTCGCCAACTTCAATTTCGGCGGCCGCGGCGTCCAGGTCGTCTCCCCTGACATCCAGGGCGACAGCGTGACCTTCAACTTCCGCGCAGACTATGCCACTTACGTCAAGCTCAGCGGCTCCTGGATGCCGAACCCTTACGGGGGCAGCATCGACATGCAGCGCGGCCCGGGCAACGTCTGGTCCGTCAAGATCCCCCTCCCGTCCCCGGAGATCTACACCTACAACTTCATCGTGGACGGCGTGAGCGTGAACGACCCGCAGAACATCCTGGTCCAGCGCGACGGCACCCGCTTCCTCAACATGCTCATCGTCCCCGGCAAGCGGACGGAGAACTACACGGAGGCCAACCATCGCGGCACCGTGAGCCACCCGTGGTATGACAGCAAGGTCCTCGGCATCAACCGCCGCCTGACCGTCTACACCCCGTATGGCTACGAGGCCAATCCCAAGAAGAAATATCCTGTCCTTTACCTCCTGCATGGCGCCGGCGGCGACGAGGAAGCCTGGATCAGCATGGGCCGCACCGCCCAGATCCTCGACAACCTCATCGAGAAGGGCCTCGCCGAGCCGATGATCGTCGTCATGCCGAACGGCAACGGCAACCAGCAGGCCGCCGTGACCCTGGGCCTTCCCAACGCCCCCCAGCAGGATTGGCGCCGGATGCAGGACCAGCTCCAGAACATGTCCGAAGCCGAGCGCAACCGCCTCATGAACGGCTATGTGGTGAGCCTCTGCGAGGAGATCGTCCCCTTCATCGAGAAGAATTTCCGCGTCATCGCGAAGCCTGAGGCCCGCGCCATCGCCGGCCTGTCCATGGGCGGCGGCCACACCATCACGGCCTCCAACCTCTATCCGCAGATGTTCGACTACATTTGCCCGCTGTCCGCTGCCGGCAGCTCCACCGCCGAGCAGGTCGCGACCCTCAAGAAGGCCGGCGTGAAGCTCTACTTCCTCGCCTGCGGCGACCAGGATTTCCTGTTCGAAGGCTCCAAGACGCTGGACAAGACCCTCACCGAGCAGGGCCTGGACCACATCTTCTACGTCTCCGACGGCGGTCACGTATGGGCCAATTGGCGCCTCTACCTGAACACCTTCGCCCCGATGCTGTTCAAATAGGCCGGAAGCGTCCTGCCACAATCATGAAACGCCCGGAGCAACAACTCCGGGCGTTTCATGATTTCTTTACAGCGCGCTGGGCGGAATGCCGTATTTGTTCTTGAATGCGCGGGAGAAGCCGTTGAGGGTGGAGAATCCGACCTTGTAGGCGACTTCGCTGACATTGAACTCCCGGCTCTTCAGCAGTTCGCGGGCCCGGTTCAGCCGATAACCGGTCAGGAACTCCTGCGGCGACTGCCCGGTCAGGGCCTTGAGCTTGGAGAAGAGCCCGCTCCGGCTCATGGCCATGGATGTCGACAGCGTCGAGACGTTGAATTCCTCCTCGCCTAGATGCTCTTCGACCAAGGCATAGAGGTGCTCTAGAAATGCCTTGTCGCGCAATCCGATCCCCAATGACGGAAGGACTTCCCCGATCTGATCGGATGTTTTGCCGTGCAACAGTTTCTGGACCCGCCGCCGATTGTTCATCAGGTTGCGGATCTGCGCCCGGAGCAGATCCGGGTCGAAGGGCTTCTGGATATAGGCATCGGCGCCCAGTTCCAGTCCTTCCAGGTGGTCTGCCATGCCGGTCTTTGCCGTGAGCAGGATGACTGGGATGTGGGAATACTCTTCGCTTTCCTTGACTTCACGGCACAGCTGGAAGCCGTCTTTGAAGGGCATCATGATGTCGCTGACAATCAGGTCCGGCGCGCTGATCCGGATGAAACGCGAGGCTTCCTCGCCATCGCCTGCCAGGATGACGTTGTAGGTGTCATGGAACAGGTCGTGGAGATAGACCCGCATCTCGGAATTGTCTTCTACGATCAACAGGCTTGTCTCATGGTCTGCCTCCAGTACGGGAGCGGGTTCGGTAAGCTTTCCCGTGGACTCGACCGGCACGTCGTGCCAGATCTCGGCGTCCTCATAGGCATCCTTCCCGGCAGGGAAGACAAAGGAGAAGACGGACCCTTGCGGCCGGTTCGGTGCAGCTTTGATAGCGCCATGGTGTTGGCTGACGAGATAGAGGGCATGGTTGAGCCCGATCCCGAATCCTTTGGGTTCCCGACCCTCCACCTCCTGCTCCAGGCGCTCGAAACGGTTGAATATCCGCTCGATCTGGTCCTGGGAGATTCCTACGCCCGTGTCGGCGACGCTGATCCGGGCAAAAGGCCCGTCGTAGTCCGATTCCGGGAGGTTGAACGCCGCCTGAAGCTCCTCCTTGGAGTGGAGGGTTGCCGTGACGTGGATTTCTCCGCCTTGCGGCGTGTATTTGAACGCATTGCTGAGCAGGTTGAAGAAGACCTTGCCGATCTTGTCGCGGTCGCACCAGACGAGGAGGTCCTGCGGCAGTTCGCTGCTGAGCCGGATGCCCCGCTGGTCACGGAAATAGTCGAAATTGGCTATGCTGGCGGAGAGCATGGCGCCCAGGTCCGTCTGGAGGATGGCCAGGTGGTCGGACGAGCGCGAGAAGAGGTGGAAATTCATGATCTGTTCGGTCAGGGTCATCAGCATCTCGGCGTTCCGCTGGATGCAGCGGACCAGCTTCCGGTCATGTTCATCCAGATTGTTGTTGCGGGCGAGGTCCTGGGCCGGACCGTAGATGAGGGTCAGCGGGGTGCGGTATTCATGGGAAATGTTCATGTAGAAGTCCGCCTTATCCCGGCTCGCCTGCTCGCTGAAAACTTTCTCCATCTCTGCACGTTCGGCGCGGTCCCGGTTCTGGCGGTTGTGGCGGACAAGACGGACAAGCTGGGATAGGAAAAGGAAAAACAGCAGCGAGTAGATCACGATGGCGACGGGTGACCGCAGAGGGGTCGGCTTGTGCCGGATGCGGCATAGTTCCTGCTCTTCCTGCCAGATGCCGTCGGGCGTCCGGACCCTCGCCAGGAAACGGAAACGGCCGGCGGGGAGGTCGGTGATGAGGGCATACGGGTTGTTGCCGACCTGGACCCACTGACGGTTGTATCCTTCCAGTTTATACGCATATTGGAGCTGCTTGCCGAACTCGAAATCGATGGCGGAGAAGTAAAGCGAGAGCTGGCTCTGTTCCGGTTTGAGGAGCACCTCTCCACGCTGGAGATCCACCGGTGCGTTATCGACCAGCAAAGCATCCAGTTCCAGATGCTCCTCGGCGATGCCGCTGTATTGTTTCGGCTCGACCCGGACGACATGTTTTTTCGCCCCGAAGATGAGATCCCCCGAAGTGTTGACCGTAGCGCCGTTGGACACGAATTCGACGGGCTCCTGTCCGTCCAAGGGGATGGGGAGAATCTGCTGCAGGTCGGGGCTGATGAAGACGATCGCGTTGCGCGTGCTGACCCAGATGCCCTTATCGTTGGGCAGGATGCTGCGGATGGCGTTGTCCGGGAGCCCGTCCCGGACGGAAAGGCGGGTGCAGCTGCCGTCCGCCGGGTCATAGCAGACGAGGCCGTTGTTGGAGGATCCGACCCAGATGCGCCCGGCCGTGTCTACCGTGACGATATTGGGAGAGGGGATCCAGACGGGGATGTCGAGGAGCTGACCGTCCGGGTTGTACTGGCAGATGCTGTCTCCGTTGATCAGATAGGTAGTGCCGGTCCATGTCGTCATGACGCGCCACAGCCCGCCTGCCTGTCCGATGGGACGGCTGGTCAATACGCCGTCTCGCAAGGTGTGGATGCGGTTTTCCTGGATGAAACTGATGCTGCCGTCCTGGTTCTCCCATAGGGAATGGACTCCGGACACGGGGCGCTCGGAAAGCAGCTTCAGCCGGTCCGTGGCGGGATCGAGTTCGTATTCCCGGAGCAGCAAATAGTCGAGGATGAGCCAGATATGTCCTCGGCGGTCGACCCGCATGTGGGTAATCGTCTTGCCGGGCTGCAGGGGAGGGGTCAGGTCGGTGTATTCTCCGTGACGGGTATCCATGCGGAGTACTTTCCGGTATGTCGAGATGAGGATCTGGTTCTCGGTCCAGCTGACAAGCCGGGAGACGAAGTCTGTGGAAGACAGTTCCTGGAGATGCTGGATAGAGGTGGCGCCGGTCCGGGAGCGCTGAACGATGCCCTGGTTCCGGGAGGCGATCCAGAGCCGGTCCGGGGTCACCAGGCAGAGGGTGCGGCTGGAGGAATCGAATTCTACGTCGATCCAGAGCCTGTGTATCGTTCCGTCCGTGACCGAAAGACTGTAGATCTTTCCGCCCGAGGCGCCGACGAGAACATGTCCGGACGTGTAATCGGTCTGGACGAAAGCGATATGGGAAGGTGCCCCTTCCGCCTTCAGCATGCGATCCCATGCCGGATTCTCCGACCCGTCCGGGTTCCAGCATTTCAGCCCCTTGTCCGTAGCGACGAACAGGCTCCCGTCCGGGCTGAAGGTCATGCCGTTGATGCTGGAGGCGCTGCGGACGGCCAGGGTTTTCATCAGGGCGAAATTCTGGTCGAGGACGGCGATTTCAGGAAGGTTGGCTTTGGCGGCGAAAATCCTTCCCGTTATGGGGTCCCGAACCAGGTAGGTGATGTAGAAATAGACCGGCAGGTCGAGGATGATCCGGCTCTCACCGCTCTGCTTGCCGTAGATGCCCAATCCGCCCGGCCCGGAGTAGAGCAGCTGCTCCTCGTCGTAATCGAGGATGGCGGTGACAGGCATGAATTGGGGCTCGGGACGTCGCACTACCTGCGAGTTCTGCACGAGGTTGATCCCCGTCTCCGTGCCCACCCAAAGGCGGCCGTCCGTGTCGGCGCACAAGGAATAGATCCTGTCGGAAGTGAGGCCGGTACTGTCAGCCATGCCGATGGTGGTGTAAGTGGCTCCGTTATATCGGTTCAGTCCGCGCAAGGTGCCGACCCAGAGGTATCCGTCCGACCCTTCTGCCATGGCCGTGACGGACGGGTTGGACGGACGGGTGCTGATGGAGAAAGTCCGGTCCTGTGCGTGGATCCCGCCGATGACGCCTGCGAGGGCGCATAGGGATATGAGCACTTTTTTCATGCGTGTGTTAGAATTGCCTGTTCAAAGATAGCACTTTGGCCGTCATGAACTGAATGAAGCATTAAAAAAAATACCGTTTTGAACATTCGGTAGAGCGGTTTGGCGATTTCGCACGGTCGCTGCACGCGGGGTTGCATTCCAAAACATTTGCGGCGCATTTGTCGGTGCTCGAAATGGTAAATTTGCAAATCACTTGTTAATGCCACGAAATCCCTTTAACCAATCTCATATTAACCAAAAATTAATCGTATGATTAAGATGAACAAATCATCCCTGAGGCGCGCTGCTTCGGTCTTGTGCGGTTTTCTGCTGCTCATGCCCGCGGCATTTGCGCAGAACACGATTACGGTGAGAGGCAAGGTTATCGATCCGGACAAGCAGCCGGTCATCGGCGCGGCCGTCATGCAGGCGGGCACGCAGAACGGCGCTGCAACGGATCTCGACGGTAACTTCACCCTCACATGTCCGGCCGGAGCCGACCTCGAGGTCTCCTCGATCGGTTATGAGACCGTAACGGTCAAGGCCACGGCCAACATGACCATCACCCTCGCGGAGGCAGCCTCCGAGCTGGACGAGTCCGTAGTCGTCGGTTACGGTACGCAGAAGAAGGCGTCCCTGACCTCCGCGATCGCGAACATCCGCGATGAGGAACTCATGGCCACCAAGTCCCCGGACGTCACCTCTTCCCTGCAGGGCAAAGTCCCGGGCCTGCTGATCCACCAGGTCTCCGGCGGCGCCGGCGACTTCGACACCGACCTCAACATCCGCGGTTTCTCCGGGGAGCCGATCGTCGTTGTGGACGGCGTGGTCCGTACGGCCCAGCGCCGTGGCCGCGGCTTCAATTACGGCTCCTACAGCAATTCCGCCTCTACCGTCCTCTCGCAGCTAAACCCGGAGGACATCGAGAGCATCTCCGTGCTGAAGGACGCCTCTGCGTCCATCTACGGTATGGGCGCCGGCAACGGCGTCATCCTCGTCACCACGAAGAAGGGTGCCGTCACCAAGCCGAGCGTGCGTTACTCCAACACCCTGTCCTTCGGCGTCCCGACCGCCATCCCCGATGAGGTCGACCTGGCAACTTACATGCAGTTCCGCAACGAGATGCTGGCCAACTCCCGCGCAGCGGACGGGTACTTCACCGATGAGCAGATCGCCCATGCCAAGGCGGGCGATCCCGGTTACGAAGGAACCAACTGGCACGAAGTGGTCATGAAGAAATTCTCCTTTCAGCAGAACCACACCCTGTCCGTGAGCGGCGGCAACCAGCAGACCCAGTACTACCTGAGCACCCGCTTCAACCAGGACCAGGGTATTCTCAATGGAGACGGCCTGGGCTACAAGGCTTTCAACTTCCAGGGCAACCTCACGACCAAGATCACGGACAACCTGACCGCGACCTACCAGTCCTCGTTCGACTTCAATCACCGTATGGGTATTTCCACGACCAACTCAGAAATGAACTTCTGGTACTACGTGGGCTACTCCCAGCCGGACATCACCCCGACCGTGATCGGCGACCCGTCCCACTACTCGACCGCAAACGGCGAGCACTGGAACCCGGCGGCCATCCTGGACACGGATGCGATGGGCTACAGCTCGACCAAGATGAACAGCTACAACAACAGCCTCGACCTCAAGTACGAGGCGCCGTTCCTCAAGGGCCTGACCCTCGACGCTTTTGCCTCCTTCAACGTCAACCAGCGCCAGACCAACCTGCTGGACAAGACCGTTTCCATCTATGAATATGACACCGGTGCCTTCGTGGAGAACAAGGGCAACAACTTTTATTCCGAGACCTGGAACAAAAACCAGCAACTGTACGGAAAGCTGCAGGCCAACTACTCCGGCCGCTTCGGCGACCACAGCGTGACCGGCATGCTGGCGGTGGAAGCCCGAATGAACTGGTCGAGCAACATCGGTGCCTCCCGTTATTACGGCTCGACGGCCTCTTTCTTTACCCATGACACCATCAGCCAGGGTGCGACCGACCAGAAGGACAACAACGGTACCCGGTCCAGCACGGCACAGGCCGGCTACATTGCCCGCGCGACCTATGATTACAAAGGCAAGTATATGGTCGAGCTCTCGGGACGTCTGGACGGAAGCTACCTCTACGCGCCCGGCTACCGCTGGGGCTTCTTCCCAGCTTATTCCCTCGGCTGGAGAGCTTCCGAGGAGCCGTTCTTCAAAAGCGCCTTCCCGTGGATGAACAACTTCAAGCTCCGCTTCTCCGACGGTCAGACCTCCATCGCCCAGGGTTCCGCCTACGCCTGGCAGCTGGGCTATGTCAGCAGTGGCAACAATTATGCTTTCGACGCCGGCGTGCCCATTGTCGGATACTACAACAGCGCCGCTGCGGAGACCATCGTTTCCTGGCAGCACGTGCGCATGACCGACATCGGCTTCGATTTCGAAATCAAGCGCGGCCTGTTCGGAGGCAGCGTGGACTGGTTCTGGCGCAACATCTCCGGCATTGCCGCCAACAGTATCTACGCCAACTCCGTGCCTGACTTCTACGGCATCTCCCTGCCGCAGTACAACCTCAACAAGAGCCAGAACGTGGGTATCGACCTGCAGTTGAGCCACCGCCACCATATCGGCCAGCTCAACTACCGGATCACGGCCA